>ERZ772885.1323-NODE-1323-length-15353-cov-6.116028_pt1 | contig 15353 bp, 12 predicted proteins | sample MGYA00580580_ERZ772885 | MGnify/ENA primary metagenome ERZ772885 (study PRJEB29015, sample SAMEA2737673) | human gut metagenome | biome: human gut; feature: human-associated habitat; material: faeces | place: China | collected 2012 ...
GGTCGCTTCAGCGACATAATTCCTCTCCGTCGCAGTGCGATCCTGCCCGGAGGGCCTTTTTGTGTTATAGGAACATTACGGAGTAATTTCCTATAACACAAAAAAACCCTCTGTCTGCATGCTACTCACATGAAAACAGAGGGCTTCATTATTCTATTCGGTTAGATCCTTGCTACGCCTGATTTTCTTGCTGCTTCTGCTACAGCTTTAGCTACAGCGTCTTTTACGCGTGGGTCAAAGGCTGCCGGAAGAATATATTCCGCTGTTAATTCTTCGTCACTTACCAGACCTGCGATTGCATATGCTGCTGCAACTTTCATTTCATCGTTAACATCTGATGCTCTTGCGTCCAGTACACCACGGAAAAGTCCCGGGAAGCAGAGTACGTTGTTTACCTGGTTCGGGTAATCAGAACGTCCTGTGGATACCACTGCTGCGCCTGCTGCTTTTGCTTCGTCAGGGAAGATTTCAGGTACCGGGTTTGCACATGCAAAGATGATAGGATCTTTTGCCATTGTGCGGACCATATCCTGTGTCAGTGTTCCAGGTGCGGATACACCGATGAAGATGTCTGCGCCTTTGATCACTTCTGCAAGAGTACCTTTCTCTTTGTTGAAGTTTGTGATCTTAGCCATCTCTTCTTTGATCGGGTTTAATCCTTCTCTGCCTTCGTAAATCGCACCCTTTCTGTCTGTCATGATTACATTCTTAAGTCCCATGGACATTAACAGTTTGATGATAGCGATACCTGCAGCACCTGCTCCGGAAGTAACGATCTTCACTTCATCAAGCTTCTTGCCAACCAGTTTCAATGCGTTGATAACACCTGCAAGTGTGATAACTGCTGTTCCGTGCTGGTCATCGTGGAAGATCGGAATATCACAGCACTCTTTCAGTTTCTTTTCGATTTCAAAACATCTCGGTGCGGAAATATCCTCAAGGTTGATTCCGCCAAAGGATCCGGCCAGAAGGCTTACTGTCTTAACGATCTCATCAACATCTTTACTGCGGACGCAGAGCGGAATCGCGTCTACACCGCCAAATTCTTTAAAGAGTACACATTTACCTTCCATAACAGGCATACCAGCTTCCGGTCCGATATCTCCCAGTCCAAGTACCGCAGTTCCGTCTGTTACAACAGCAACTGTATTCCAGCGTCTTGTCAGATCATAACTCTTGTTTACATCCTTCTGTATCTCCAGACAAGGCTGAGCAACACCCGGTGTGTAAGCAAGACTTAAAGCATCTTTGGAATCTACTTTGGCTCTTGATACAACCTCAATTTTACCTTTTAAGTCATAATGCATTTTTAAAGATTCTTTTGCGTAGTCCATTTTGTTTTGGCTCCCTTCTGCACTCTTTTTTTGAGACGCCTACATTGTAACATTAACCTGGCTCAGATTCTACTGTTTTTCTGACCTTTTTTATCAAAATAACTAAAACCGCATCTTCCTGTAGAAAATTAGGAAGATGCGGTTTCAGTTATTGTACTTTATCATTTGATATCAGGTTCCAAAAGAAACTTATTATCATTATTTATCTGTATCAAAATGTACTTCTGTACCGGCAACTGCCCGTTCATCCAGAAGCTGTTTGAAGGTCTTGGTCTTTGCTTTCTCTTCATAGTTATCAGACCAGTAGTAGCCTTTCAGTTCGTCCATATACTCATAGTAATCGCAAAGATAGATATATACTGTGGAAACATCCCTGTCCTGTATTGCATATGTGTCCGCATTACTGTTTGCCACTCCGCCATATGGCATGATATCTCCATTGGCATCCAGCATAACAGCAGCATATTTTGTTTCCGGATCCTGCATTTTCATAGTGATCTCAAATGGTGTTTTTGTAATGGAGAGAACACCATCTCCATTTTCATCCACCACATTTACATCCTTTTCAACAGTATCGGAAGTATTTTTCTCTACATCTACGTTGAACTTCCAGTCACCTTTCAGTGTCCATGAGTTATATCTGTTATTACCTTCATTTGCCTCAGGATATCGTTCAAAATACTCATTCCACATCTCAGTGAAAAACTGATGTTCCAGATTCTTCTGCTCTTCTGTCAGACCTTCATAATCTGCATCGTCTGTACTGATTCCATGCTCTGCCATTTTCTGATTATATTCATCCCGCAGATCCTGAGGGATATCCGGGGTGGTATCCTGATTCTCCGGAAGAGTGCCCACAATATCTTTCAGATCTAGCTCCATGGTAAACCTGTCAGGTACTTTTATGTCTTTGACATAATCGCTGATTGCCGGACCTCCCACCTGAGGAAGCTTCTCATCACTGTATTCATCCATTCCCAGTGTCTGGGCTAACTTGTCAAAACTAAAGTCCTCAGAATCTACATCAATCCCTTTTTCTTTGAAAAATGCGTTACGCACCTCATAAAATTTTGTCCATCCTGCCTCATCCACTGTCATATCTTCTACAGGAATACGCAAAACTCCTGCATAGGTGTTATCATCCAGCATTTTTCCATCCAGATAAGCATTGAACAGATTACTTTTTTCATCCATGTAATCATATTTCACTGTAGAATTCTCGCTGAGCTTAATATTGGGTTTTCCATCAGATGTAATGAATGTATCCGGGAATTTATCCTCTGTATGGATTGTCATGGACAGGTACAGAGCCATTTCATTACAGTATACTTCTGAAAGCGTGACAGTTGTTCCATCTACTGTTTTACTGTATGATTCATTGTCTTTCGTTTTATCTGCATTGTTATTTTCTGTTGTATTCTGATCCTCAGCCTGAGCACTTTGAGGATTACCTCCGTCCTCCTGACTTTCATTAGTATCTGCCAACTCTGCATCTTCTGCAGAATCTGTCAACTGCTTTGCATATTTCGAATAATCACCATAAAATCCCATGGAATTACCGAGCTGCTTAAATACATTTCCAACCAGAGGGATGTTCTCTGCAAATGCCGGATTTGTGATACATACTGTTGAAAATACAGCTGCAGCTGCAGTCAGTCCCAAAGCTGTTTTGTATACTGTTTTGAATTTCTTGTGCGATTTTGCTGTTCCTGTGGATTTCTTTCCGGAACTTCCTGTTGATTTCTCCTGTAATCTTTGCACCATATTCTCTGTATTTTCCGTATGTCCAGAAGCTGCTGCCATTTCTCTGATTCTGGAAAATGCTTCGTTTTTTGCATCTTCTGCCTGCTTTGGCAACGGAAAGTCTGCCTGCATGATTTCCTCTATCACATTGTCATTTCTGTTATTCTTTTCTTTATCAAAATCCAACTTCTTCGCCATGAGCACTTCATTCCTTTCTTGAACTTACTGTTATGTTTCCTGCTGTTACTGATCCTGTTCTCAGATTTTCATTCTGATATTCTGCAAACCTTCTGCTATACCTGTGAATTCTCTGTTTTTCTTTTTTTTCTGCTGCAGTCTCTTCTTCTGAATATTATCTTCTGCTGAAGTATATTCCTGCTTTAGCTGCATACGGGCTCTGACCAGTCTGGTTTTTACGGTGTTTTCATTCATATTTAATATAGAAGCAATGTCTGCGATCCGAAATCCCTCTACATAATACAGAACCAGTATGATCCTGTAGGATTCGTCCAGCATTCCAAGCATTTCCTTGAACTCAAATTCCTCAATGGACATATCCTGTCCGGGGACTTCCGGAAGTTCTTCGGCTCTGCTGAAGTTTTTATAATGTCTGTGGATTTTATTGCATTCATTAATCAGGATCCGGATCATCCAGGTTTTGAAATATTCCGGATTTTTCAGTGTATGTATTTTTTCAAAGCAGGTAAGTATGGTATCCTGCATGGCATCTGCGGCATCCTCATCATTATCAAGGATTCCCCGCGCCACCTTGTACATTGCCAGAGAATTCTTTTCCATCAATTCCAGAAATGCATCCGCATCTCCTGAGATGGAACGTTTTACCAACTGTATCAAATGCTGATCCTCCTTGCTTATAGCATGTTTCTGTAAATGGGTTTCATTCGAATGAAGTTTTGTTGTTTTTCTTTTACACTTATTAGATGGGGAAATGTAATGAAAAGTTTCAAAAAGCTGCCACTTTTTTTGTGACAGCTTTCTCAGTAATGGTCATATAAAATTTTATAACTACTGCTATTTCTCTTCTGCAGAGTCCAACCTTTTCTGATACATAGACTTCAGTAAAAATTTTCCTGTCTCTGTTTTAAATACTTTTTCTAGCATATTTCTCACATTATTACCGGAGAAATTGCTTTCGTCTGCATTAACCAGATAATCAGCTTCTATCATGATCTGATAGTCAATGCCATCTATTCCGTCTATCGTATGGTGATGACTTACAATATAAGAAACTCTGTCTGTAAATTCTTTTGGCAGGTCTGAATCCTTGAAGAATTCTTCTAACAGTGCCGCACTTTCTTCTTCCTGGTGCTTGCCGTTGGTGTTTCCGTATTTCACTCTACAGAGAGGACAGGCAATATCATGCACAACTGCTGTCACCTCCACCAGCTTCTGCAGCTCCGGATTCAGATTTTCGCCCTCTGCGATTGTTTTTGCGTAGGCATATACCTTCATGAAGTGATTGATATCGTGGAGATTCCCTTCTGAATATGCTACCATTTTCTTTATAACTTCTGATACTGTCATGTTTCATTCCTGCCTTTCTTCATTGTATTTTTATTTTCCGTACCTCTGTATTTTTGCTCCACAAATCCTCGCCGATTGCAACACTTTTTTCTTTTATCGTAATCATATACTCGGAATCCACCTGAATATCATAACCATACACACTTTCTTTTCCTATTTCTACATCTTTCTGATTTGCATAATAAGTGAAACCTACACGATAGACATCCGGGTGTAAATCAATCTGAACATAATTATATCCACGTATCCAGTCTTCTTCGACATCTTTTTCATTAAGCAACAGTTGCGTCGCAAACTGCTCTGCTACAACACCCTTACTGGTTCCATCAGCATTTTCTATTGATCTGGCAGCAAAGCTCTGCAAAATCCACATCACTAACACAAGCTCCAATACTACAACAACCATAATAATTGCCGGATTCTTTTTTTCCCTGTTTATTTTCTTTATCACAAGTCCAAACATATATACTACAATTGCTAGATTCACAACGCACGTGATAAGGGTGGCTTCCTGATTATGATGTTCCCAGAATCCATCAGGAATCATAGAAGAACAAAGTATAAGAAATATACCTGTCATAACAATTGTAAAAAATCCATAAACTTTTCTACTTTCCTTATCTTCTCGATTTTCCCAAAGATAATATCCGCAGGCAATGGCGCCAGCTCCCAAAAGCCCTGCAAACACCGCACCGCCAAAATTTGCATGACCTGAAAGTTTAAAAATAGCAGCAACTATCAGCATTACCGGTATCGCCAGATAACCTGCTATTTTATCCTGCTGTTGTTGCTGTTTTCGTATTTCTTCCATTGAGTACATCATCTCTGTCACTTCTGCGGATGTATATTTTTTCTCTGCTGACTCATCTTTTTTCATCTGAACCTCTTCTGATATTATCTCTGATTTCATCAGTTCCAAAAGTGATACCCCCAACGCAGTTGCCAACGGCTCCATAGTATTAATATCCGGAAAGCCAAGTCCCCTCTCCCAACGACTGACTGCCTTATCTGTCACTCCGATTTTTCCGGCAAGGCCAGCCTGTGTCATATGCTGTTCTTTTCTTCTCTCTGAAATAAATGCTCCAAACTTTTTTGCATCCACTACTCCATATCCTCCAAAGCCATTTTCTGTCTTTGGTATACACTGAAATGTATGTTTTTGTCAATCTACGATTCATTTACCTTAAAATTCTCTGTAATTCCGTTTCTTCTAGAATTTTCCCGTGTGAAATTTTTTCTAAATAGTATATAAATATAAGTCTATGACTCAAGCTTTTTTCATATCTTTTTCATTCTCTTTCACTTTTAACACTTCTTGTAACGAAATATCAAACATTTCTGCTACTTCCTCAGGCGTTTTTCCACATAAAAGTGCTCCCTGAATTTTTCCACGCTTGTACCCATCATCAACTAACATCTGACCTAATTTAGTCATCTTACCGCCTCCCTGAGTTTTAACTAAAACTAGTATAGCATATTATAGAACAAACTGGAGAAATATTTTAAGTCTTGGTCACCCATATGCCGATTATATAATCCAGATACTCTATTTCATTTTACCAATATCCATACTTTTTACGTTTAACCACAAGAAATATCAAAGTTACCACCACTGCCATGAACTCTGCTACAACAATCGAGCACCAGATTCCATTAAGCCCAAGAATCAGCGGCAGGATCATTACGGAAGCGCATTCAAACAAAAGTGTTCTGAGGAATGAAATGACTGCCGATGTAAGTCCATCATTGAGGGCTGTAAAGAAAGCGGAGCCAAATATGGCAATCCCTGCGAAGATAAAGGAAACTGCATAGATTGAAAAACCATGCGCAGTCATATCCAGCAATGCTGCGTCATATCCTACAAAAATACCTGCCAGTGGCTTTGCCATAAGTTCTGATACTCCAAACATCAATGCAGATGAAATCAGGATCAATGCAGAACTTTTTTTCAGCAAACTTTTCAGTTCTTTTGTATTCCCGGCACCATAATGATAACTGATCACCGGCGCAACACCTGTTGCATAGCCAATGAAAATTGCAATAAAAATAAAATTCACATACATGATCGTACCGTAGGCTGTCACCCCGTCTTCTCCTGCATATTTCATAAGCTGTGTATTATAAAGCATGCCGACGACGGACATAGAGATATTGCTCATAAGTTCCGAGCAGCCATTGGTGCAGATTCTAAGCAGTGCTCTGCCGTCCCATTCCGGTCTGACAATCCTTAATCGGCTGGTATTTTTCCGGACAAAATAAATCAGCGGAATAATACCTCCTACAATCTGTCCCAGTGCGGAAGCCATTGCCGCTCCGGCGATTCCCCACTGAAAAACAGCCATAAAAAGCGCATCACCAACCATATTTATCACACCTGCAGTAACTGTCACAATCAATCCCAGTTTCGGCTTTTCTGCGGTAACAGCCAGGCTTGAAAATGCGTACTGTAACATAAGGAATGGCAATGCTACGAGAATGATTCTTCCATATATAATACATTCTTCCAGCATCTCTCCTCTTGCTCCAAGAAATACGGCTACTGGTCTGAGAAAAATTATGCTGATTGCTCCAATTACAATTCCACAGATAATCGTAGCCATAATAAGGAGCGAAAAAATTTTCTGTGCTTTCTCTTTCTTTCCTTCACCCATGATTTTAGCAATCAACGCACTTCCACCAGTTCCAAACATAAATCCCATAGCTCCGGTGATCATCAGAAATGGCATGATAAAATTTACCGCTGCAAATGATGTCTTTCCAACGAAATTTGATACAAAAAATCCATCAACTACACCATAGATGGATGTAAAGATCATCATAAGAATTGACGGTATTGTAAAACGGATCAGTCGTCTGTAACCGAAATGATCCGAAAGCTGTATTGTCTGTTCCATTTTCCTATTTTCCTTTCTGTTGTTAAGTCCCATAATCTTATAGATGATTTTATAACAATTTTCTTTAAATCTTTCCTCTGCTTATTTGACAGATTCCAATAGTTCTTCCACTTTCTATAAAGATTCGATTTCATTCTTTAAATCTGCATGATATCTTTCAGTCAGCTTAAGATACAGGTTAATTTCTTCCTCCGTCCAATTGCTTAGCGCTTTACATTCAGCCTCAAATAGTCGTGCAGCTGTCTGGGAAGTATATGTTTTTCCTTTCTCAGTAAGATATACCATCTTCGATTTTCCATTACATTTTTCCAGATATACCGTTTCTTCATTTTCCAGTTTTCGAATTGCTGAATTGACTGTTTGTTTGCTGATTCCCGATAATTTGTAAATATCATAGAGCAGACATTTCCCGTCATTCGTGTGAAGCATATAAAGAACAAACAGAACGCAGTCCGATACTCCCAGCTTTAATGCCGCCTGATGATACAAGGAATCAATTTCTTCGTTCAGGCAGTTTATTTGATTAACTTTATCTTGAATTATCTCTGACATTTTTATTTTCCTTTCATAGTATGATTTCATACCAAAGTATAATAGTATGAAATCATACTATTGTCAATAGAGTGGCAGGCAAATATTCTGGTAAAAAATTTCAGGGAGTGTACAACTTACTTAAAGTTGTACACTCCCTGTTTTTTAATATTAGTATAGTTGCAGATTCTCTGCATTTAATAATTTTCTATATATACTTCAGAATTTGATACCTTATCGTAGCCAAAATTTATTTGCAAAGTTCCTCCGCCATAGCCTCAATCTCTGCTTCGTTTGCTTCGCTTAAGGAAGAAGTGATCTTTACATTATTTTCAAGCCATGTGATATTTTTGCTCTTTTCGAACATTCCCTGCATGATTCTTGCTGCTGCAGGCGCCCAGCTTCCGTTTTCGATGAGACCGATGGTACGGTTCTGGTAGCTGCGTTCTGTAAGGTTCTCAATGTAGGTACGCATAAACGGGAAAATATCTCCGTTGTATGTAATTGTGGCAAGTACCAGTTTGCCGTAACGGAAAGCATCTTCTACTGCTTCTGCCATGTCATCTCTTGCAAGGTCAAATACAGTTACTTTCGGGCATCCTTTTTCTTCCAGTTTCTGTGCCAGAAGTTCTACTGCTTTCTTTGTGTTTCCATAAACAGATGTATAGGCAATCACAACACCTTCGCTCTCTACTTTGTAGGAGGACCAGATATCATATTTCTCAATGTAATGTCCCAGGTTCTCTGTGAGGATCGGTCCATGAAGCGGACAGATTGTCTGGATATCCAGAGTTGCGGCAGCTTTCAGGAGCTTCTGAACCTGTGCACCGTATTTTCCAACGATTCCGATATAGTAACGGCGTGCTTCGCGGTCCCAGTCTTCTTCTACATCAAGTGCTCCGAATTTACCGAAACCGTCTGCTGAGAACAGAACCTTATCAGTACTGTCATATGTAACCATAACCTCCGGCCAGTGAACCATTGGTGCAAATACGAAAGTCAGCACATGTTTTCCAAGTGTCAGGCTGTCACCGTTTGCAACTACCAGCTTCTTTCCGTCCAGATTCAGGTTTCTGAAGAAATTTCCCATCATAGTGAAAGTCTTGGTATTTGCAACTACGGTTGTGTCAGGATATGCTTTCATGAAGTTCTCGATATTTGCGGCATGATCCGGCTCCATATGCTGTACTACCAGATAATCCGGTTTCGCACCGTCCAGGACTCTGGCTACATTTTCAAGCCATTCATCTTTGAAATTAGCATCTACGGTATCCATAACTGCGATCTTTTCATCCATGATCACATATGAGTTATAGGACATACCGTTTGGCACTACATACTGACCTTCAAACAGATCTATCTGATGATCATTTACACCTACATAATAAATATCATTTCCGATTTTCATGATAACATGTTCCTCCTTAGCGATATCAGGGCCGGTCAAATCCGGTTAAAAATTCCAATTTTTTTATTTCTGAACCTATTATATCCACATTCATATCGTTCGTCAAGTTGCATTTTATCTCTAAAATTTCACCCCTTAACTCACATATAAAAAGTAATACTGTCTTTTTATTTAATACCTATTCTGACAAAATTCCATATTCCTTATATAACTGTTTTCGAATATCTGTATTTGTCACAACAGACTGTATTTCTGCACTTCTTCCATCCATAATCAGACGATTAAGCAAAGTGCTTAATCGTTCTTCGCCGATTGCTTCTCCAATTGCCCTGCCCCTTGCTTCTCCAATTGCTTTTGCCTCTGCTTCCGCCTCTTTTTGAAGCCGTTCGAGCCTTTCAGATTCCAGTTCAAGAACTTTTCCACCCATAATCTCACCTATTCCTTTCCGGACTGTTTTTTCATTCCTGCATATATAGTCCGCTATTTTTATGATCAGTTTATTTAAATTCATGTATAAAGCCGTCTTATCTGCTCCTGAAAGTTCTCTTTCCAGATTTATCCGGATTTCCTCATAGTCATTTAGCAAACTCTGGAACATTTCCGGATTCTCACTCATTTCATGAATATCCTTTTCATATCGCATAATATAAAACGGCAGAAGCATCAGTAAATTTTTTTCAAAAATACTGTCTCTCGTATATGTCTCCAATTTCATTGTCGGAACCCGATAATGTACTATGTTCTCATCCGAAAGTACCATCTCTATCTCCAGAAAATCCGGCGTATTCTTTCCGCTTCTCAAATATAATACGCAGGACTTTGGAAAATCCATCCTGTATTTGCGTCCCTGTTTCTGTGCATTTTCAATTGCTATGGAGAAATCATATTCTATCATACGAATTGCCATAGTTGTATCGTCTACACTTTGACATTCAATATGATACAATTTACCAGCAATCTTTAAACAGGAATCCGTGATAATCTCTCCGTTTTCCTGCTGATGTTCATTGCGCAGCTGCACAATCGGTACATTCTCCGAATAAGAAGTATGGAACACTTCATTAATCAAAGGTACTGCCAGATATGGCATTTTCTCAATCATTGTACGAAATACATCATCAAATATCGTATTATTCATTAGATACCTCACTTCTATTCTAACATACGGTAACAATGTTTGAATACCCAATTTGCACAAATATCATAAATCGGATAATCTTTATCTTTCGTACATGCTTTCATAAAGGGAAATAGATGACCGGCTGGTCTGGAATTTGAATATGTAAATTCAGTGTAACAAATACATACAGTTCCGTCAATCAATAGTTTTCGACACATCAACACTGCTTTTGGAAATTTATTCCTTACGTTTCAGTAACAAATTCTCAGTTCACAATACACAAGGCTGTCACACTACATAAGCAATTAGTGTAACAGCCTCTTTTCTATTCTCTGAGATCAGGCTCATGAGATCTTGCCGTCTTTCATTTCAAATACAGTATCAACGATATTCATAGTAGATTTTCTATGTGATACAAGCATTACAGTCTTTTTCTCTGACGCTTCCCTCAGGGATTTCAGGATGATTCCTTCATTTAGGGAATCCAGATTGGATGTTGGTTCGTCCATAAGGATCAATGGACTGTCATGTAAGAATGCTCTCGCAATTCCGATTCTCTGTTTTTCCCCGCCGGATAAGGTATCACCCAATTCGCCAACTTCTGTGTCGTAGCCTTTCGGAAGTTTCATGATGAAGTCATGGATGGAAGCTTTCTTTGCTGCCTCGATGATTGCCTCTCTGGAAGCTGCCGGGCTGCCAACTGCAATGTTATTGGCAATGGAATCGTGGAACAGGTGAGTTTCCTGTGTCACGTAGCTTTCCATGTCTCGCAAATGTCTGGTTGGGATTTTTCTTACATCTTCACCGTCTACGGATACACTTCCCTGATTTACATCCCAGAAACGCATGAGCAGTTTCAGGAGTGTAGACTTGCCGGAACCGCTGGCTCCGTGGATACCGGTGATCTTGCCTGACTCCAGTTTCAAGGAATAATCATCCAGGATTGTTTCATTTTCGTAAGCAAAGGTAACATGCTGTGCTTCTGCACCTGAGAATGCATTTACGCTGTTCTTTGCTCTGCCTGTTAAAATACCTCTCAAAATATATTTTTCTTTTTCCGGACCATTATTTTGATTTCTTATATCATTATCTGTATTTTCTGAGACAATAGATGTATTTGAAATTTCATTATCAGAATCAGTTCTTATATCCACATTCCCGGAGATTTCTTCCACCATGGGTGTTTCTTCCAATAAAGACAGAACTCTCTCTCCGCTTGCCAGCGTCTGATTCAGATTGTTGGACAGACTGGACAGTGCCACCACCGGTCCGAAAGAACCCATCATTGCAATGGTACAGGTCAGGATTCCCTCGAATCCGATCTCTTCTTTTCCGTAAAGCCATACAGTCAGTGCCAGCATTCCAAAGGATGCCAGCAGAATCACCAGATTTGTAAATGATCTCTGAGCACCTTCCATTTTACTTAATTTCTCCTGTATTCCCGCAAGACTTCGGGAACGCTCAGACATTTGTTCTTTTCGTTTCTCCCCCTGATCGTACTGGATTGTTTCATTCAGACCACGAAGGGAATCTAATACAAAGCTGTTCAATTCCCCGAAGTTTGTACGAAATTCCATTCCCATCTGGCTTCCACACTTGCCGTTCCACATAGGAATCACGACTCCCACGATCAGATACGCAATCAGCGCAAGGATTCCTGCCAGCCAGTGATATCTTCCGATAAATACTACCATGACCAGAGAAGTCAGGGTTGCAATGGCAATCGGTGATATTGTGTGTGCATAAAACACTTCCAGAAGTTCGATGTCTGTTGTAATGATAGAGATCAGGTTTCCCTTGTCCCGTCCTTCCAGTTTCGCAGGACAGAGTTTCCGCAGGGCTGCGAATACTTTGTGACGGATGATCGCCAGAAGTTTAAATGCAATAAAATGATTGCAGTATTGTTCTGCATAATGCAGGATGCCGCGGAGAACTGCTATGATGAGCATTACAGTTATGATTGTTTTTACACTTCCTGCACCTCCTGCTATAAGCCCATGTACAATTACCTGCCCTGCAAGAATAGTCAGAAAAATAGCACAGAGATATCCGGCTGTTCCCAGGATGATCGCTGCCAGCATGATATGAAGCAATGGTTTCACCAGACCAATCAGACTTCCCATAATCGAGATAGCCCTTCTGCGTTTTTTCATTGTGACCGCTCTATATGATGCTGTGCTTTCATTCACCATCTTATTTTGTACTGTACTTTTCTGTACGCTTTTTTTATTCGTATCAGACATCCAAAGGTTTCTCCCTTCCATAGTTCTCCAATGCCATCTGACTGTCATACAGATGTCTGTATTCACCATTCAATTGCATCAGCTCTTCATGTTTTCCACTTTCCTTTATTTCTCCGTCTTTCAGGAAATAAATCTGGTCGGAATTTACCACATTTGCCAGTCGATGTGAGATCAGAAGCACTGTCTTTGTTCTGGCAAGCTGGTGGATCACATCCATGATCAGTTCTTCACTCTCCACATCAATATTGGAAGCAGCCTCATCAAAAATATATACTGCCGAGTCTCTCAGTAACGCTCTGGCAATCGCCAGCCTCTGGCATTGTCCGCCGGACAGGTTGCCGGCTTTTTCCAGAAGTTTTGTCTGCAGTCCGTCCTGAGTCTGCAGAAATCCCAGGAGATTTACCTTAACAAGAACTTCCTCCATTTCCGCTTCTGTTGCATCCGGTTTTCCAAAGCAAATATTATTCCTCACTGTATCATGAAACAAATATACATTCTGAAATACCATGGAAATGTTGGATAACAGACTGTCACAAGTAAATTCTTTCACATCATGTCCTCCCACACGAACACTTCCACTGTCTGCATCATAAAACCGGGCAATCAGATTGCAGATCGTAGATTTTCCGCTTCCGGAAGGACCCACGATTGCTGTAACTGAATACTCCGGAATTTTCAGATTCACATTATGGAGCACCTGTCTTCTTTCCTTCCCTTCCCCGTAAGAAAAATCTACATTCTGAAATTCGATATCATAGTGTGCAATCTCTATCTGCTGTCCATCTGCATCAATGAAGGACTCTTTTGTCAATTCATCCAAATGATCCAGGGCATCATCAATGACAGCCAATACATGGGCGCAGTCTGCAATCGGCTCCAAAGAACCAAACACATGGAATGACAACAGAATTATACTCATCATATAAGTAAAATCCAGCTGTCCGGAAAATCCCAGATAAAATGCAGCGATCACGATACACACACTTGCTGTCTTTAACGCCAGCAGATGCAGTGCATTATAAGGAATATACCCCCATTCTATTTTCAGATTGATATCACGGCTGTCCCTGCATGCTTTTTTCATAGAATCCATAGAAGCTCCTGCTTTTCCAAATGATTTCACTACAGAAAGTCCTCTGGCATATTCCAGGGTTGCTCCTGTCAGATCTCTGTTTGCTGCTGCAAGGACTGGTGCATTTCTTGTACTGTACTTTGAAATGATGAACAGGAATATCAGAGAAACAGCAGCACCCGTCACTGCAATCAGCCCCACTCTCCAGTTCATACAGGTAAGCCACAAAAGAATACAGATAAAATTCAGATAACCTCCTACAAAATTATCAATCATACGGATTCCCATTCCTTCCAGCGTATGAAGACCTGTAGTAATAGAATTGAGAATCGTGCCTGTATTCATGTTCTGGAAATATCCTAAAGATACACGTTTCAGTGCATCTCCCACTGCAAGTCTGTCTCTGGCAATTAATTCATAACTGATCGACTCCTGAAATCTTGCTCTCAGATAATCAAACAGAAAACGCAGGAAAATGAAGAACAGCAAAATCCCGATGCTTTTTCCAATCCAAACCGTTGAGACAGCTTTTCCCTGTCCTTCGCATTCTACAAGCTTCCCGATCATATATGCCGCCCATATGACCGGCATTGCTGCAAACCAACCTGAAAAAAAGGAAAAACTAAAACCGATATACAGATTCTTTTTAAAACTTCCACACCAGTCAATGATTCTTTTTACAGTGCCAAACATGATTCTTCACCTTCTTTCTGGCTTCCTACTGCCCAGTGCCTTACTCCCACATGGGCCTGCCACATTCTCTGATAAAGCGGACAGTTCTGAAGCAGCTCTTCCTGGGTTCCCGCCCCTTCTATACAGCCATTTTTTAAAACAACAATTTTGTCTGCATCTGTGATTGTGGAAAGTCTGTGTGCAATGACCAGCAATGTCTTGCCTTTTGTCAGTTCTTCTATACTCTTCTGGATCTTGTTCTCATTTTCCGGATCCGTAAATGCAGTTGCTTCGTCAAGAATGATGATTGGTGCATTTTTTAATATCATTCTGGCAATGGCAATCCTCTGCTTTTCTCCACCGGACATCCGTTTTCCTGCTTCCCCTGCCGGGGTATCATAGCCCTGCGGCAGCTTCTCTATAAACTCCTGGCAGCATGCCTTTCTTGCTGCTTCCCGTACCTCTTCATCCGATGCAGCCGGATTGCCAAGACGTATATTTTCCATGATAGAGCACCGGAACAAGAAATTATCCTGTGTCACAAAACTGATCATTTCTGAAAGCTGTGACAATGGCATTTCCCTAATATTTACACCGCCTATGGTAATGTCGCCGGATGTCACATCCCAGAATCTTGAAATCAACCTTGCTACTGTAGATTTACCTCCCCCGCTCGGTCCGACCAATGCACTAAAACTTCCTGCCGGCATCGTCAGGTCAATTCCATGCAGCACCCCGTCCTTTTCCTCACCGGTATAAGAGAAATGCACATTTTCCAGTTTCACATCATA
>ERZ772885.1331-NODE-1331-length-15259-cov-3.827414_pt1 | contig 15259 bp, 6 predicted proteins | sample MGYA00580580_ERZ772885 | MGnify/ENA primary metagenome ERZ772885 (study PRJEB29015, sample SAMEA2737673) | human gut metagenome | biome: human gut; feature: human-associated habitat; material: faeces | place: China | collected 2012 ...
CGCCGCTCGCTTTCCGAACAGATGCCCTTATGCCCGTGCGCACGGCAGTACTCCCCGTCGTGGATATAGCCGCCCCGCAGCAGGTCATCGACCTCGCAGTGCGCCACGACCGGCTTCCCCACCTGTGCAGCGCGGCGCATCGCCTCTTCCATCAGGCAGTCCGACTGCACGCCGCGTCCATCGTCCGAAAAGCCGACGACCTCGGGCGCCAGCGCCGCAAAATCGACCAGCCGGCCGCAGCCGCGCTGCCCCATCGTGATGCAGCCGTAGGGAACTACGCGCACGACGGCATCGCGGCGGATGATGTCGGTCTGCGCACGGAGCGTCTGCGGAGTGTCGGGCGCAGGGTTCAGGTTCGGCATCGAACATACCGTCGTATAGCCTCCGCGGGCCGCGGCCGCCGTACCCGTCGCAATGGTCTCCTTCTGCGAAAACCCCGGTTCGCGCAAGTGGACATGCACGTCGACAAGCCCCGGCACCACGTGGCGCCCTCCGAGGTCTACGACCCGGTCGGCAACGCCCCCGGCGGGCACGACACACCCCCCGTCGACGGCAAACTCCCCGGCCGCAAAACGACCGCCGTCATAAACTACGGCATTGGTATAAAGTGTTTTCATCTGCGTAAGCGTAAAAAAATAGGGCAACTGAAACAGTTACCCTAATAAAACAAAATCGCCGAAAACCGGAGGAAATACGTCGCCCGACCAATAGTCTTGCTGCCAGGAAGCCTGCGCCGACAATATGCTGGGTTTACAATTCATAGGTTCTCGGGATCACTATAATTGTGCACAAAGGTAGGGCTTTTTTGCCGGGCATGCAAAATTTAGCCGGAAAATTTTCAACAAATAATCCACACCGATCCCCGCCGCCGGAAACGCCAACCGCCCCGTAACGGCTCTGTAATCCGGAATAAGCTTCCCTCCCCGGGTAGCGTTATCTGACGATAATCAGGTCGACGCCCGCCTCTTCGACGATGGTGACCATCTGTTCAGGAATCCCGTCGTCCGTGATGATCACGTCGATATCCTCCAACGCACAGATGCGTCCGAAGCCGCGCTGCCCGAATTTCGACGAGTCGGCCAGCACGATATTCTGCGACGAGGCCTTCATCATCTTGCGCGTGAGTTTCGCCTCGTCGAGCGTCGAGGTGGTGATGCCGTGTTCGAGGTCGATGCCGTCCACCCCGAAAAAGAGTTTCGAGCAGATGCAGTCGTCCAGCGACCGCGAGGCCTCCTCGCCCAGCACCGAAAGCGACTTCTTGTGCACCGTACCGCCCAGCTGCACGACATTGACATTCTCCGCCTCGTTGAGCAGCACGCCCAGCCGCAGGAACGGCGTGACGATGTTCAGATGGTGCCACTGGCGCATCTTGATCTCCTCGGCGAAAGAATAGATCGTAGACCCCGATGCGATGATGATCGAATCGTTATCATCCAACAACTCCACGGCGCGCTGCGCGATGAGGCGCTTGGCATCGCGGTTGATATTGTCCTTGACATGCACGTCGAGGTCGGCGACATGGGGATTGGCGGGACGGGCGCTGCCGTGTACCTTGTAAAGCAGTCCTTTGCTCTCCAGGATTTTCACATCCTTGCGGATCGTTACCTTCGTAACCCCCAGCTCGTTCGCCACGTCGGTGATGCGCACGAAACCATATTTGTTCAGTTTGTCGAGGATATATTTGTGTCGTTCGGCAATGCTCAGCATATCTCTCTGTCTTTTTAGCAGTTATTGGAGCAAATATAGTTATTTTTTCGCTTTTATCAAAAAAAGTGTCCGAAACCGCGCTCCGGTTCGGACACTCCCGGATCGCAAGACCCGTATCATCATCTAAAATAGGAACATACTGTTTAATTCCGTTCCGGTTCGGCATCGTAACCGTCGGCACGCGCCCCCCACATCATCAGGAAGACCAGCATACCGACGATGGCTACGCCGATAATACCGACATAAGCCCAGTTCCAACCGTAATGCTGCGCCACGAAGCCCAGCCCCACGCCCGAAACGACCGTGCTGGCATAACCGAACAGGCCGGTAAGCCCGTTGGCCGTCGCAGCGGCCTTTTTCGTGGCCTGGTTCGCGGCTGCGATGCCGATCAGCGCCTGCGGGCCGTAGATGCAGAACCCGGCGGCACACAGCGTGAGGAAAAGCAACCACACGGGAGCATCGGTGGGCAGCTGCCAGAACAGGAACACGAACAGCGCAGCGCCGGCCATACAGAACACGCAGGTACGGTGCGCACGGCCCCTGAGCCATTTGTCCGTAGCCCAGCCGGCGAACAACATGCCGACGATACCGGCGATTTCGAACATCGCCACGAGCCACCCGGCATGCGACATGCTGACACCCTTCGACTGGCTCAGCAGCGAAGGCCCCCAGTCGAGCACCGAGAAACGGACGATATATACGAAGAAATTGGCGAAGCCCAGGATCCAGATCAGCGGGTTCCTGAACACATGCTTCATCAGGAAAGCGCGGTGCTCGGCACTCTTCGTCTCCTTTTTCACCTCCTTCACCTCGGTGCCTTCCAGTTCGGGAAGCCCGACCGAAGAGGGCGTATCGCGCAGGAAGACGACCAATCCGATCGCCCCGGCGAATGCGATGGCCGAAGGCACCCAGAAACACCATTTCCAGGCCCCAACATGCGTCGCCGAAGCCATGACGCGCTCCATCCCGGCAGCATCGTCGGGCGCAACGCCCAGATTGGCGGCGATCGTCGCCACGGCGTCGGGGTCGGCCGTCATGTTCATGCCCACGGTACCCATGATGTAACCGCAGAGGATCACCACGAGGCCCGCACCGATCGAATGCGAGGTATTCCACACAGACATCTTGGTCGCCAGCTCCGTTGGCGGAATCCAGTGGGTCAGCAGACGCGCACAGGGAGGGAATCCCGTCCCCTGCAACATGCCGTTTATCACCCACATGATCCCCATGAAGAGGATCATCGTATTGGTGAACTGCGAACCGTCGTGCTGCCCCGTGATCCAGTAGGAGACATCCTCGCCGAATCCGAAGGCGAAGTTGGCCAGCGCACAGAGCGCAAGCCCGATGGCCATGTACCAGCGGGCGTTCATGCGGTCGGCCAGGATACCGTTCACGAAACGCGAAAGCCCGTAGACCACACCGTTCAGGGTCAGGAAAATACCCAGGCTGGTTTTCGAGATCCCCAGGTCGGCCTCCAGGCCGGGCATCGCCAGCGAGAAGTTTTTACGCACGAAGTAAAAGAGCGCATAGCCCACCATCGTGGCGATGATGGTACGCGTCTGCCAATACTTGAAGCGTTTGGTTTGTTCAGGAGTCATTTCGGAATGAAAGTTTAGTAGTTTCAGTTTGCAAATATACTACTTTATTTCCCAAATTCCGCCTTTCCCGAAAAGTTTATCGAGCCATTGTTCCATCCAACCGCAACGGAAAGCGACGTCGATGACCGTGAAACGACTGCGCATGTAAGGTATTTTTTCGAAACTTGCCCGGAACCTGGCACGTGAGACGCCGATCTGCTCGGGTTCGTAGGGCGCACCGACCAGCTCGAGGCGGCGGCGGACTTCCCCGAACGGGATGATCTGCCGGCGGATACGCACGCTCAGCTCGGGCCATGCTTTCTTCAGGCGCTGCAACTGCCTGCGCAGCCCCTCCTTATCGACGTATTTACCCTTGGTCTCCACCAACCCGCGGGCCACGAATTCGGGGTCGTTATCGAAGATCCGGCGAATGTCCGCCTCGGTCTCCTCCCATGATTTCCAGGCTGCGACGCACTTTTCGACGTCGAGTTCCCCGACCGGAGCTTCGAGCAGCATTTCGAGGAATGCCGTCGACGCAAGCGTACCTATGCCCACCTTGAACCCGTGCGAAACGGATGCCCCGTTGTATTTGAGGTGTTCCATGTCCCACAGGTGGCTGAACTGGTGTTCGGCTCCCGACGCGGGTCGGCTCGACTGGGTTGCCTGCATCGCAAAACCACTCAGCAGCAACCCTTCGGCCAGCTGTTCCACTTTGACGACATTCCCCGCGTGTACGCCCGCCGGGTCGCAGAGCGCCTCTTTCAGGCCGTCCTGCACCACCGAGAATGCGAAGTCGTCCATCAACTCCGACCCCACGGCGTCGGCCAGCATCCAGTCGGCACCGGCCGGGATCTTGGCGATCAGATCGGCATAGCCCGAGGCGGAGAGCTTCGCAGGCGCAGCCGCGGCGATGTTCGGGTCGAGCACCATCCCCAGCGGCGCCGGGCAATCGAAAGTCTGCTTGTTGCCGTCCTTGGTGATCGAAGCCCCGTAGGCCGTATAACCGTCCATCGAAGCGGCCGTACCCACGACCATGTAACGGCGTCCGTTATGGCTGGAACAGAGTTTCGTCAGGTCGTTGATCACCCCCGAACCGACGGCTACGGGCACGGCATCGGTCTCGGCAAGCACGGTATCCAACTCCCCGACATACGCCCATTCGGCATAGAGCTTCGGGTCGGTAAAGACATATGGTTCATCCTGCGCGACACCCGCTCCGGCCAGTATCTTATGCACGTCATCGCCGGCCACGCGCCATGTATTGGCATCGGCCACGACAAGCGCCCGCTTATCCGGGAACAGTTTTCTGAACATATCCGCAACCTGCGGAAGGGTATCGGTTCCGATCACCAACGCCTTGGTGTCGGTCGTGCGCGACAGGGCACTTTCTACTTTATTCATAGTACGAAATTAATTTATTACCATCCGGAAAAGGGGATAAGCCATCCTAAAGCAAAATAAAGACGCAAGAATTTTCCCTTTCATGCCTCAAAGTTAACATATTTTACTTTATTATGCAATATAAGAAAACAAAATACCAACAAATAACTATCTTTTTATTTTCTTTTTAATCTCCAATGTCGATAAAAACCAGGGACTGCAGACACCCGCAGCCCCCGGTTCACCATATCCACCAAAACTAATTAACCTTCTTAACCTTCAGATTATCCAGCCACATACGATAGTTTTCACCCTCTTTGCCAACAAGAGCCGAATAGATTTTAATGCGCGTATCGGCCGTAACACCGGTGATCTTCACTTTGTGATTCGTATAGCGATACGTATCCTTCAGCCCCTCCTCGATCATTTTATCCACAAGCACGTTACGTAAAGTCACCGTGGCACCGCCGTCGCTGATAACGGCATCGGCCGAGGTCTCGCCCGTTACGCTCACGATCGTCGCTCCGGTCACCGTCACCCCGAAATACTCCATAATGTCGGTGTTCGAGGGTGCCATCATATCCCCCTTCGTACTGGGCTCATAATAGGGGCACGCATCGAATTCCAGCTCGATCTCCGTAGCGCCGGACAACGAGGACAGTTTCGGCAAAGTCAGCCATGCGGGCTTCTTGCCGCCACCGAATTTCATATATCCGGCGGCGATCCCGACATTGGAACTGTTGGCCTTCCAATCCGCACGATCCCACTCGGACAGGTATGCACTGAAATAAGAGTCATTATCCTTCACGCCCTGGCAATAGATGGAGTTCGCATCGCCCGTCGTAATCAATATCTTATCCGGATCGGAAAAATCGGTCGTGCTGCCCAGGCTGAAGCCGTAGGCACCATAGAAGGGCTGACCGCCTCCGGGAAGATTCTCGAAGTCCTTATAGAGGAGGTATCCGGACTTGTCGGGAGCCGCGTCGGTCGTAACGGAAGCCGAAGCCCACTCGGAATCGAGAAGCGCCTCCTTATTCGCCGTCGACTTGCGGCGGAGCTCCAGTGTATAGGTCGCCCCGGGCGTCAGCCCGCCCCACACGAGCCGGTAATATTTATACTTCGTAAAATTGAATTTCGAGAAGTTCTCGATCGACCGGATCACATTCCCGCCGGCATCCTTCACCCGGAAATCATAGGTATCGGTCGACCCTACGGGCTGCTGCTCCAACGCTGCGGCGGACAGCTCCCACTCCAGCACGGCAAGGCCGTGTGTCTTCGCGTAAATCCGCGCAGTGGGAGCAATCATAGGCACGGGATCGGTGGTCACGAACTGAACCGCCACCACGTCCGAATCGAATTCATTCGCCACGGAGCCGTCGCCGACAAGCGCCTGAACCGAAACCGTATAATCCGTACCGGCCTTGAGCCCGGCAGCCGTATAGCTGGTGGCGCCGACGATCGTCGAGGCAACCTCCTGCCCATCGAACGTCGTTTTGACCACGACCCGGTAATTGGCGGCGCCGTTCACTTCGGCCCAGCTGATCTTGGCCCCCGAGGAGGTCACGTCGGCAGCCGCCAATTCTGTTGGCGTCGCTAATTTTTCAGCCGCGAAGCCCAAAGTCCCCACGACCTTCTGCGTCGGGTCGGAATTGAATTCCGCATTCCCGGCGTAAAGCGCCCTGACGGTAAAGATATAAAGGCCGGGTTCCAGATCGGCGAACTCGCAGTTCGAATCCTCTGTCTCGACGGTTTTCCTGAAGTCGGGACGCGTTTGCTGCGCCACGGAAGCCTCATAGGAGGTCGCCCCCTTCACGCCTTCCCACGCAAATGCGATGGAAGTCTTGGCGGGCGTATAGGTAATCTTTTCAAGCTCGAGGGCCGGCAGTTTCTCGGTCACCTCCGTCTTGTCGGCAGCCATAACGACGATATTGTCGATATTGATACGGTACCCCTTTTCGTTATAGGTCTGCGCCTCGATCTTGATGCGCGTCTTGTTGGTAGCGTCCTGAACGGTAAAGGTCAGCGTCTTCCATTTGCGGCCGGCAGCCGAAGTCTGTGCCGGGAGCACGGTATTGTTCACTTCGCCGTTGGTTACGACTCCGGCACCCTCGGCAGAAACGATGTAGGTACCCGTTTCGTTATCGAAACGCAGGAAGTCGATCGAAACCGACACGGTCTCGGGTGCCGCCGAAAGGCTTTCGAGCTCCGGCGTCATGATCCAGCCGCCATTGGCCGTAACCCCCAGCTTCACATAACCCGGGTGCTCATATACACGCAAGCCCGACCACTTTTCAACGCCGCGGTTGATGCGGTAGGTCTCGCCCATCGTGTTGAAAACGTCGCTCGTACCGTCGGATCCCGCCGAAATCACATCGGGTTCCGCAGGCTCCGTACCATCGAACTCCTTGCCGGCGCCGTCCTTTCCGTTCGGGCCGGGGCCCTTCTTGTTGTTCGGGTAATCGCCGCCCCATTTGAACAGGTCGAAGCCCATGCCGAACACTTCGTTCGACGAACTTACGTTCCCCGAAACATCGCCCTGGAATTTCACGACCCCGTCGAGTTTGAAAGTCACATGGCACACCACCTCACCCAGCGTCACGGGCACACCGGTGATAGGCACCGAAATCGTACCGCTACCTTCGTGCTCGATCACAGACTGATAGGGGCTGCTGATGCCGAGCCCCTCGGCGGCAAGGCCGTCGAGCGTGGCTTCGATTTCCACCATCTCTTCGCCGAAAGCCTTGTCATAGGCGATTTCGAGCATTGCGGCGGATTCCGTATTGGACTTGAGCGTCCCCGAAATCACGGGGTCGTTCACCGAGAAATGACCGTCGGCCTGTGCAACCTCGATCTTGATCTCTTCGCCGTTGGCCGGTTTCAGATAAATGTATCCCGTGCGTTTGTCGCCGGCATTACGCTCGGCCGTAACGGTCACCCACTGGTAATCGCGGCCATTGCCGGCACCATTGTCCGGGGAGATGGAGAACCAGTTGTTCACCGGAGTCCCGCTTCCGTCCGTACACTCGACACGTGCCGACCACGAACCGGCATAGCGCACCGAGATCTGGGTCGTAGCGCCAGAATTGTACGCCAGCTCGACGGCATCGGTATCCCGTTTGAGCGGAGCCACATCCGGATCGTCGGAGCAAGCCGCCAGACAGAGGGCCGACACGAAGAGCATCGTCTTTATCCAATTTTTCATAAGTTTCATAACATTTTGATTAGAGTAATAACTATTACTGGAAATAGCAAAGCGGATGCGCCTCGGAGGCACGTCCTTACTCTCAAGAGATATGTCGGAACAACTTGCAGGACAAACATAAGCACATTTTTTCTTTTTTGCAAATTTTCACAGTCAAAAAATAGTATTATAATGCAAATTATTTCCTTTAGTAATTATTTAAATAGTTTTTAACACTCATGAAACACTAATAAGTGAACTTTACCACACGAAAGACAAGAATAAGACACAACAAACCAAAACCGATAAAATACGAACAATAATAATTGATTTACAAATAGTTACAATGTATAAATATAAAAATACTCCGGAATCAAACAATTTTGGCTATTCTTTTTGCAAAGTTTTTAAACTAAATAGTTGCACGAAAGAAAATAAAAACATATATTTGAAAGCAAAATCAGAAGAACCTTATTTATTAAATAATTAAAAACACACAAACCTGACACACACGAAAACCTAACTACTTTTTACACTCTCCAGCAGAAGTTATATCGGGAATGACTTGCAACCAGCCGAAATCCCCGGAAAAACCCGGCCTCTTATATAATAATAGGTATGGGATCCGGCAACGAACCGATTGATAACTTAAACTGATGTAAAATGAAACAATGTTACACGCTGACCGGACTTGACGTACTGGGCAAAATACGCTCGTACATCAGGCTCCTGACGGTTACTCTTTTATATGTGACATTTGCGCTCCCGGCCTCGGCACAAGGGGGGGGGAAGGCCGTCTCGGGTATCGTTAAAGACGACACGGGAAATCCCCTCATAGGTGTCACCGTCACCGTCCCCGGTACCACGAAAGGCACGACTACCGATGCCAACGGTACGTACACGATCAATGCTGACAATTCCGAAAGCCTGAATTTCAGCTATGTGGGCTACAAAACCCAGACAATCCACGTCAACAACCAATCCACCATCGACGTCACCATGAGCGAAGACAACACCAGCCTCGAAGAGGTTGTCGTCGTCGGTTACGGCGTACAGAAGCGCCGCGACATCGTAGGTGCCGTCGAAACCCTTTCGACAAAGGGCCTCGAAGAGCGCATGGGTTCGTCGATGAGCATTTCGCGCTCGTTGCAGGGCGCCATCCCCGGCCTTACGATGACCTTTTCCGATGGTAAGCCCAACCGCGGCGCGACGGTGCGCATCCGCGGCGCGGAGAACTCGATCGGTTCGGGCGGTTCGGCCCTGGTGATGGTCGACGGCGTCGAAACCGACATGTCGACCGTGAACCCGGACGACATCGAGTCGATCACGGTGCTCAAAGACGCCTCGTCGACCGCCGTATACGGTGCCCGCGGTACCTTCGGCGTGATCCTCCTTACCACCAAGAAGCCGCAGAAAGGCAGTGCCAAGGTGACTTACAACGGTACCTTCACCTTCTACAAGCGCGCCACCAAGCCCCAGATGGTCACCAACGGCTACGATTATACCACCTCGTTCCTGGAATCCTACGTCAACGCATTCGGCAAGGATCCCTCGAACATCAACAACGTATTCAAATTCTCACGCACCTGGTACGACGAACTGGCACGCCGCAACAACGACCCGTCGTATGAGAAATGGCGCGTCAACAACCGCAATGCCTACGAATACTTCGGCAACACCAACTGGTACGACGTATTCTACAAGGACTATACGACCGGACACCAGCATAACATAAGCGTAACGGGCGGCGGCGACGTGGCGTCGTACTACGTTTCGGGCCGTATGTTCGAGCAAGACGGCATCTACAACGCCGGTGACGAGAAATACCAGCAGTTCAACGTCAAAGCCAAAGGCATCGTCAACGTGAAGCCGTGGCTGCGCGTGGAGAACACCACCGATTTCATGTACCGTTATTCGCACCAGCCGACGGGTCACACGGGCATCTCCACGACGCCGATGACGGTATCGCGCATGCTCAACCACCAGGCTTACCCCGTAGCCCTGGTCACCAATCCCGACGGTACGTGGACGGAAGCGGCCGTATATACGGGCTGGGCAGGCTTCGTCGAGGGTAACTCGTGGCGTAAAGACCGCAAGTTCGACATGAACAACCGCACGGCGGTCACGATCGACCTGCTGAAGGACGTGCTCGTCGCCGCAGCCGACGTGAGCTTCTATTTCAACCAGACCGACCGCCGGCAGGCCGTGAACAGCTACACCTACTACACCGGGCCCGACAGCTCGGGCGAACGTCCCTCGGGCTCGCTCTACGAAGAACGCTCCTACAACCGTCAGAAGGTCGCTTCGAGCGCCACGCTGACCTACACGCCCCGCCTGGGCGACAACCACTCGCTGAGCATCATGGGCGGTTGGAACATCGAAGATTACACCTACAAGAGCAACCTGATGAGCCGCGAAGGCATCATCATCCCCGGCAAGCCCAACTTCAGCCTGCTGGAAGGCGAAGCGATGACCCTGAAGGACAACGGCAGCTACGACTGGGGGCTGGTCGGCGCATTCTACCGCGTAAGCTACTCGTACAAAGGAAAATACCTGCTCGAAGCCAGCGGCCGTTACGACGGTAACTCCAAGTTCCCGTCCAACCAGCGTTGGGGATTCTTCCCCTCGGGTTCGGTGGGATGGCGCATCTCGGAAGAGAACTTCATGAAAAACGCCAACTGGCTCGACAACCTGAAGATCCGCGCATCGGTCGGTTCGGCGGGCAACGGCCTCATCAGCGATGCCTACGCCTACCTCTCCACGATGTCGATCGCACAGTCGAGCCTGCTGAACAACGGTTCGGTGTTCAACTACACGCAGGCACCCTCCCCGATTCCCAAGAGCCTGACATGGGAAAAGGCCACGACCTATGACCTCGGCCTGGATTTCGAGGCATTCAACGGCCGCCTGAACTTCTCGGCCGACATCTACCGCAAGAAGACCACCGACATGTATGTGGTGGGCGAAGAGCTGCCTGCCGTATTCGGCAACAGCGCCCCCAAGGGCAACTACGCCGACATGCGCACCGATGGCTGGGAGGCCAGCCTCTCGTGGCGCGACAGCCACAAGGTTGCGGGCAAGACCCTGAGCTACAATATCAAAGTCGCCGTATGGGACAACACCAGCAAGATCACCCGCTATACGGCCAAAACAGGTACGCTCCCGACCAACTACTCGATCAACTATTACGAGGGGATGACCCTCGGCGAAATGTGGGGCTACAAGTGCGACGGGCTGTTCCAGAGCGACGAAGAGGCGCAGACATGGGCCAACTATTCGAAGTTCACCAACCGTTCGGCGACCTGGCAGGCCGGCGACCCGCGCTACCTCGACCTGAACGGCGACGGATACGTCAACAACGGCAACAACACGATCTACGACCACGGCGACCTGGTGAAGATCGGCAACACCACGCCCCGCTACAGTTACAGCATCCAGGGCGGCGTGCGCTGGAACGGCATCGGCATCAGCATGATGTGGCAGGGCGTCGGCAAACGCGACTGGTATCCAGCCAAGGAATCGGGTTATTTCTGGGGACAGTACGGCCGCCCGTACAGCATGGCACTCCCGTGGCATAACAGCGACCGCTGGTCGCCGACCAACCGCGGCGCCTACTGGCCGCGCCTGGTCGGCTACTCGGCCAGCGACTCGGGCCTGATCCTCGCGCAGCCCAACACGCGCTACGTGCAGGACGCTTCGTACATCCGCCTGAAGAACCTCACCATCGACTACAACTTCCCCAAGGAGCTGGTCAACAAGATCGGCCTCCAGGCACTCAAGATCTATGTGTCGGGCGAGAACCTCCTGACCTTCTCACCGCTCAAGAAGTACGCGAAAAACTACGACCCGGAAGGTATCTACGCCGGCGATGCGGACTACGGAACCAACAAGTTCGGTAGCGACAACTTCGGCGACGGCGACGGTTATCCCGTCATGAAATCGTACACGATCGGTTTGAGCATAACTTTCTAAATTACGGACGACAATGAAAAAGATAACATATATTTTGCTTTCGGCCTGTTTCCTGCTCACGTCCTGCGAGGATTTCCTTAACAGGGATCCCGACGCCAAGGTCGGATCCGGGGATTATTTCACGGACGAAGGCTCCCTGCTGACCTATACCAACGGGTTCATCCAGAAATACACCCCCAGCGCAGCAGACCTGGGCTACGGCGACGGGTACTCGGACATCATGGCCACCGAAAAGTCGTTCACGTTCCTGACCAACGCCTCGTGGACACCCGACCTGCAGAGCGGCTGGTCGATCAGCAACTGGACGCCGATCTACAACATCAACTATTTCCTGGTGCACATGCGCGAGGCGAAGGGGCTCTCCGAAGCTACCTACAACCACTACGAAGGCACAGCCCGTTTCTGGCGCGCATGGCAGTATTTCGAGAAGGTCAAGACCTTCGGTGCCGTACCCTGGTACGACGAACCGATCGACCCCGAAGACATGGTGGCGCTCTACAAACCGCGCGACAGCCGTGAATACGTCATGGAGCGCGTGCTCGAAGACCTGAACTTCGCCTGCGAGCACTGCTACACGTCGTCGGACTGGATCAACTGCGCCCGCATCAACCGGTACATCGCCCTGGCTTACAAGGCCCGCGTGTGCCTGTTCGAAGGTACCTACCGCAAATACCATTCGGTAGACCCGTCGACGGGCAAGGCATGGGAAGACAAGCAGGCTTCGGCGAAATTCCTGCGCGAATGCGCCGAGGCCTGCGAGGAACTGATGGCAGCCGGCGTATACAGCATCGTGAACAACCCTGCCAAGGTCAAGACCCAGTACCGGGAGCTCTTCACACAGGAGGCCGTCAACACGACCGAAGTGATCTGGGCTCGCCAGATGAGCGTCGGCATGACCACGTTCCACGACCTTACGTGGCGTTACACGTCGGGCAGCTACGGACAGCGCTGGTCGCTCGACCAGGATTTCGTGAAGACCTACCTCAACCTGGACGGCTCGCGCCACACGGCCACCGGCGAGGAGTTCACGACCGAAGTCGAAAACCGCGACTACCGGCTCTCGCAGAGCATCATCACACCGGGCTACACGAAGCTGGTGGGCGGCATCTCGACCGCAACACCCCCCGATTTCACGGTGACGCTGACCGGCTACCAGGTCATCAAGTTCAACATCGACGACAAGGCATACGAGTCGGCATCGGTTTCCTACAACTCGCTGCCCATCATGCGTTACGCCGAGGTGCTGCTCAACTACGCCGAGGCGAAGGCCGAACTGGGCGAATTCAGCGACGACATCTGGAACAAGACCATCAAGCCGCTGCGTGAGCGCGCAGGCGTCGACGGCAAGCGCCCGACATCGGCAGACCCCTATCTGCAACAGTACTACGGGCTGAGCGACAGCGACCTGCTCGAAATCCGCCGCGAGCGTGCCATCGAGTTGCTGCTGGAAGGGTTCCGTTACGACGACCTGATGCGCTGGCATGCGGGCGAACTGCTGAACAAGCAGTGGTACGGCATCTACATCCCGGCCATGGACACTTCCTACGACCTCAACGGCGACGGCATCAACGACGTCTGCGTGACTTCGGGCGAAGCCGGCAACGAACCCGGTGTAACGTACATCATACTCGACAACAGCAAATACTCGCTGGAGAACGGCACGACCGGACGCCTGCTCTATACCGTGGGCCGCAACTTCGAGGAAAAGCGCTACCTGCGCCCCATCCCCAAGACGGCACTGAACATCAACCCCGACCTGGGACAAAACTATTACTGGAGATAAACAGGGAGGAAACGTGCCCCGGAGCTAAATTTTCCCGGGGCGCGCATCCCGACACAAACCTTAATTCAGCATACAATGAAACGATACATATTTATCATCGCCGCGCTCACTGCCCTGATCTTTTCCGGGTGTTCGAATGACGACGACCGCCCGGTAAAGACCCCCATAGATCCGCTGACCGACATCTACGGCGTGGTGACCGACAACCAGGGGAACCGACTTCAGGGAATCGTCGTAAGCGACGGATACACCTGCACAGCCACCGACGAGAACGGCGTATACCAGCTTACGGCCGGGGAATTCTCCTATCATGTGTACCTTTCGATCCCCGCGGCATACGAGGTACCCGTGTCCGAAGGGCTGCCCTGCTTCTGGCAGAAACTGACCGAAGGGCGCAAGCGCTACGACTTCACGCTGACCCCGCTGGCCGGAGGTGCCGAAAACGAGTTCAACCTCTTCTGCGTGGCCGACCCCCAGTGCCAGAACACGACCAACATCGCACGTTTCAACAACGAGACGGTGCCCGACATCGCCGCACAGGTCGCAGCCTCGGCGCTGCCCTCGTACGGCATCACGCTGGGCGACATAGGGTGGAACACCGAGAATACGGACTACACGAACGACGTATTCCCGCTGATGAAAAAGGCCATGCAGATGGACAAGGTCGGGCTGCCGCTCTTCCAGGTGATGGGCAACCACGATAACAAGGTGATCGCCGTCAGCAAGGATAACTACACCGTCGCACACGACATCGCCGCACAGCGGAATTTCGAATACATCTTCGGCCCCGTAAACTATTCGTTCGACCGCGGCAACGTGCACATCGTCGCCATGGACAACATCATTTTCCCGAGCCACAAGGATTATTCGCTCGGATTCCGCGACGACCAGGTCGAATGGCTCCGACAGGATCTGAGTTATGTTTCGAAAGACAAAATGGTGATCCTCTGCGTACACATCCCCATGCGCGCCAGCGGCAACCAGAACGTACAAGCGGTATTCGAACTGCTCAAGCCGTTCGCCGAGGTGCACGTCATGTCGGGGCACACGCACTACGCCGAGAACAACGTCTACGACAGCCACTACGAACACGTGCATGGCGCGGCCTGCGGCGCATGGTGGAACTCCACGATCAACGTCGACGGCACGCCCAACGGATACGCCATCTACAACATCAAGGGCGCCACGATTACCGACTGGGTATACAAGGGCACGGGGCTCGATGCCCAGCAGCAGATACGGCTCTACCGCGCCAACGACATCTTCATGCGTGATTACTCGAAAAATTACCAGTTCTATTACAAGGGCGACGACCAGATCGTAGCCAATGTCTGGAACGCCGACAAGGACTGGAAAATCGAAGTATACGAGAATGGCATAAAAACAGGGGAAATGACGCATTTCGACTACACAGGCAATGAAAAGGACAAGTCCTGGGATGCCTGGGCACTGGGTTACCACATCGGCGTAGTAGGCAAGGCCGAACTGGACAGCAATAAGAAACCCACGAGCTACTACCAGCGCAACGTCCGCCACCTGTACTACTACACGCTTCAGTCACCGACAGCGTCGGTCGAAGTGCGTGCCACAGATCGGTTCGGCACGACCTTCACGCAAACGAAATTCACCACGGGCCTTGCCGAGGATTTCCCGGTCGGC
>ERZ772885.1336-NODE-1336-length-15244-cov-3.671999_pt1 | contig 15244 bp, 10 predicted proteins | sample MGYA00580580_ERZ772885 | MGnify/ENA primary metagenome ERZ772885 (study PRJEB29015, sample SAMEA2737673) | human gut metagenome | biome: human gut; feature: human-associated habitat; material: faeces | place: China | collected 2012 ...
GTTACGAGGTCTGCGAAGCAGGAAGCCCATTGGCTTTAGACAATGGGTAGTTCACTATTGCAGAAAACCATTTTAAAGTCATCCTGTCGAATGAACTGATCCTGGATTATGCAGACGGAAGATTCCGGATGCATTTTATAAGTCAGGACAAGACTTCTGTATCTGCAGGACGAAGCATGCGTTATGTGGAAGTGGATGAAGTGAAGGATCTGAAGATTCTGGCTGATAGATCATCGGTAGAAGTATTTGTGAATAATGGAGAGTATGTATTTTCGACAAGATATTATCCGGAAGTTTATAAATTACAGGCAGAAGCTGTGGGAGCAGAGATTACGTTGTCAGAAATTATGTAACGAAATATCAATCTGAGATACCAATAATATAGAAAGAAGATCACCATATATCAAAAGAAAAAATTTCAGTAGAGAAATTTTATCGGGATATATGGTGATTTTTCTTAATGTAAGAGATATAAATACTTTTCGAAGTTAACTCCTTCGTTTACAGGGACATGTTCTTTTACGGAATCGGCTAATGCTTTTTCGAGAAAAGATCCGGCAGTCTGCATCATTTCTGTAAGGGAAGTTCCGCGGGCAAGTCCACCTGTGATACAGGAGGCAAAGAGATCGCCGGTACCGGAATAGCTTCCATCGCAGCAGGGAAATGCCGACAGAAAATGCGAAGAGCCGTCTAACAGGAGATTCCCAATCTTAGGGATTCCATCATCTGTAGTAAAGCGAATTCCTGTGATAAGGATCTTTTTCGCACGTTCTGCTGTTAATAATGTATGGCTTGCATCTTTGAGGCATGAAATGAGCTGATGCAGGGACAAAGAGGAGTTCTGCAGGGTATTGTAATCCATATCTGTCAGCAGACAGAACTCTGTAATATTTGGAGTGATAACATCTGCACGTGCGGTCAGTTCCTTCATGGCAGACAGAAATTCGGAAGTATACATATCATAGGTCATGCCGTCATCACCCATTACAGGATCAACCAGAAGAAAAGTATCTGGTGTCTGGAACGTATCCAGAAAATGAAAAATCTCTTCAATCTGAGGTACACTGGCAATGTAACCGGTGTAGATTCCAGAAAAGCAAGTGCCGAGTTTCTTCCATTCCTGACGGAAATAATCCATCTTATCGGTAAAATCATAGCAGTAGTAGCTTGGATATTCTGTTTGAGAACTTAAGATGGCTGTCGGGAGCGGACAGGTCTGGATGCCCATCGCAGATAATACAGAGATGGCGGCAGTCAGGGAGCATCGTCCAAGACCGGACAGATCATTGATTACAGCAACTTTTTTTGTCATTGTCATAAAGAAATCCTCGTTTCCTAATATATTTACAAACATGTATTGATTATATCATAGTTGGGTTTTTTTGCCTTAACAAAAGAAGAAAGAAATCTTCCGGGTAAAAAATAATAAAAAAGTTTGAAAAAGTTGTTGACAGATGGAACACATTGCGCTATACTTAATTTCGTTGCTGAGGTACAAAAGCTTCGGAAACAATAAAATGAATATGTGCGCGTAGCTCAGCTGGATAGAGCGTCTGACTACGGATCAGAAGGCCGCGTGTTCGAATCATGTCACGTACATTTTTGAAAGCACATTTCCATTTGGAGATGTGCTTTTTTCGTGTATAAAAATGTTTTATATAGCTTTATTTTTGGGTAATATTTTCCATATAAAATGTATAAAATATAGTATTGGATTTTTTATAAATTTTTCTTTGCTTTTATATAAAAAATCTGTTGAAATTTATTGTTCTATATAGTATTATGTAGGTTAGTAAATTTATAATGGTGGGGGAATATGTTTTGAGAAGAAAAAGAAGCAGATACAATGCAAAAACTAGGTTGCAAGAAATGGCAAGGAGAGTGAATGAAGAATTAGATACTAATACTTCAACCTTGGAAGAATCAAATATCCATGCTGAAATGGATGTGGATTTAGATAATAGTGAATTAGAAGATGAAAAAATTGATAAATTAGATATTCCTATTCCAAAACACAATGAAGATGAAACATATAACGATGAAGAAAATGAAAAGTCCGAAGAAGATATGGATGAATATATAGTTGGTCATAGAGTTAAAAGAGGTAAGAAAAAAAATAATAAAAATTCTGATAAGAAAATAGTTGAAGAAGATATTGAGGATGTTAATATCAAAAAATCTAAAAAGGGCAAAAAGATTGCGATAACTTCTGCTGTAACTATTATTATTGCCGGTGTTGCATATTGTTCAGTTGCTTATGGGTATTATGGAAATAGACTTTTACCTAATACATACGTAAATGGTATAGACTATTCAAATGAAACAGCTGATAAGTTTACAAGTGAATTAAAAAAACAAATTGAAAATTATAGCCTTACAATTAAAAAAGGTGGAGAAGATATTGATACCATAAAAGGTGCAGATTTAGAAATTTCTTTAGCAGATGAAGGTGAAAAAGAAGTGTTGTCTGCAATAAAGAAACAAAATAAAATATTATGGCCTTTAAGTTTTAAGAATAAAACTAATTTGAATATTTCTGGCGTGGTAACTGCAAATAGTGATAAATTAAATGAGATTTATACAAACTTAAAGGTTTTATCTGTTCCTGTAACAGCAGAATACCAAGACGCAAAGGTTTTGTTTAAAGACGGAAAGTTTGTTGTACAAGCTCCGATTCCATCTGATGAAATAGATGAAGAAAGATTAAAAAGTAATATTCTGAGCTGTGTATCTTCGTTAACACCAGAGCTAAATCTTGATGACGGTAATTGTTACGTACAGGGTGAAAGTAATACTGACACTGAAGCATTGCAAAAAGTATGTGATGAAGCAAATGCTAAATATCCAAACTTAAATATTAAAATTATGCTTGAAGGAAGCGATATAAATTTAGCAGAGGAACTTGTTCCAGATGCTTTAATTGTTGCTGATGATGGTTCAGTCAGTGTAACTTCTGATTCTATAGATAAAGCCATTGCCAAAGCTAAAGAAAAATATTCTACTGTAGGAGAAACTGTTAAATTTAAAACTGCTCACGGAGATACTGTAGAAGTTAGTGGTGGTGATTATGGCAATATAATGAAAGTAGACGGATTAAAAGAACTACTTGAAAAGGGTATATTAAAAGGAGAAGGTGTTAATGCATCTGTTCCATATAAGTCAAACTGCCTTAACAATAACCCTAAAGTAGAAGGAACATATGTAGAAGTGGATTTAACAAATCAGTACTTATATATGTTTGTTAATGGAAAGAAAGTAGTTGAAACACCTGTTGTTACAGGTAAGGTTGGGGCTAGAGCAACACCTCAGGGTGTCTATATGCTCAAAAATAAGATAATGGATGTTCCTCTTGTTGGTGATAACTACGTAACACCGGTTAAATACTGGATGCCATTTAATGGTGGTATAGGTTTACATGATGCAGTATGGCAAAGTGCTTTTGGCGGAGAAAGATATAAAACTAAAGGCTCTCATGGCTGTGTTAATCTTCCTATGAGTAAAGCTAAAGAAATATATGAAAATGCTACAGTGGGAATGCCTGTTGTATGTTATTATCACGATAAACTTTCTGGATTTGATGTGGTTAAATCTCCAGACCCTGTTATGTCTACTTATAGAGGCTTAACTGCAAATGAACAGAGAATGTTGTCAGATATTAAACATGGCAGAAAAGCTCAGGGTGCAGTATACGATAGTAATGTTGGGGAAAATGCTAAAAAGTATGGAAATACAGATGTTTCAAATACTGAAAGTTTAAAGAAGGCTGTTACTAGCGAAAGCATAAGCGAATATGCACCAGAGGAAATTAGTCCTGCTGAAAATGAAGGTGGAAACGATACAATTACAGATAATGTTGCTACACCTGCAGGAATTGAATAAAGTTTTTGCTCCTGCAAAAGGAGAAAATTATGCAAAAAAATATACAGAATGATGAAGATGATAAAATGAAAACAACTGATAGTTCAAAAGTTGTAAATGAAATGATTAAAGAATTAATATCAGAAGATGAGTTATCTGATATAGAAAGTACAAACGAAACTCATAAAAGAAAAACTAATGAAGATGTTGTTAGTCATAGGAGAGCAAGAAGAAATAAATCCAAAAACAGACATACCAGAAAAGGGAAAACCAAAAAAACTAAAAAGAAAAATAAAAAGACAAACAAGAAACTAAATAAAGTACTTAAAATTATAGGTATTACTTTAGCTGTATTGGTAGTTGTTCTTGCAATCGTTTATTTCGGTATAGCATATATATATTATAACAATAGATTTCTTAATGGAACTGTTATAAATGGTTATGAGTGCTCTAATATGAAAGTTGAAGAAGCCTTTAATAATATAGATAAAGATGTCAATTCCTTTAATTTGACCATAAGTAAGGGTGAAGATGTTCTTGATGTTATTAAGGGTAGTGATATAGGTATTAATACAGGAAATACTGATAATCAGATGAAAGAAATTTGCGATAAGCAGAAAAAATATCTATGGTTAAAGTATTTTAGAGAAAAACAAGAACCTATTACGACTAATGATATGGTTCAATATGACGAAGAAAAGTTTAATAACTGTATTGCTAACTTAAAGTCTATGAATATGACACCAACTGTAGTAAGTCAAGATGCTAAACTTGATTTTTCAGGAAGTAATTATAAGATTGTAGCTGAAGTCTATGGTAATGAGATTAATAAAGACACTTTAAAGAATCTTATTATGCAAAATGTTCAATCTCTTAAGCCACAAAACTATAGTACAAAAATTGATGTAGCTACAAGTGACTGTTATATAAAGCCTAACATTACAAAGGATAATGAAAAATTGGTTAATGCTTGTAATAAAGCAAACAGCATACTCAACAGTACATTTGCCGTTAAGGTTATAAATAAAGTGGAAAACATTGATTCAGCTACTGTAAAATCTTGGGTTAGCGTAGATAAAGATTTTAATGTCAATGTTGATGAAACAAAAATAGGAAATTATGTAGAAACATTAAATTCTAAATATACTACCTATGGCAAAGATAGAAAATTCAAAACGACTTATGGTGATGTTGTTACTGTATCAAAAGGTGATTATGGTAGAAAATTAAATGCCACATCATTAAAAACAGATTTAGTTAGTGCTGTAAAAAATGGAAAAAGTTCTACAGTAGTTGCTAAGTTTTCAAGAACTGCTATGGGTTCTCTTGAAAATGATTTAGGAACAACATATGCAGAAATTGATTTAACAAACCAGAGAATGTGGATGTACAAAGATGGTAAAATTGTAGTAGCTACAGATGTGGTTACTGGTAAGCCTGATGGAGAACACGATACACCACAAGGAACTTATAAATTGAAATATAAGGAGAAAAATGCGACCTTAAAAGGTGCTAATTATTCAACACCTGTTGCGTGGTGGATGCCTTTTAATGGAGATATAGGTATGCACGATGCGACATGGCAGCCTACATTTGGTGGAGATAGATATATAAAACACGGTTCTCATGGTTGTGTTAATTTACCTCTTGATAAGGCAGCATCAATATTCAATTATGCTGTTGTAAATATGCCTGTAGTCTGCTATTATCACGCAAAAGCTGAAAATCCAAGTGCTTCAAATACTTCAACAGAAACAACAACACAAACTACGACAAAGGCTAGTTAAAAAAATATAGTTAAAAATTTAGGTGGTTTTACTATTGACAAAATTATGTTTAATTGTTAATATTATGACATAAGGTTTTGCATAACTGACGGAGTGTGGATAACCACAAGGGAGTGCAAAATGTCGATGCCGACCGTCTGGGCAGATAAAATTTTGCTCGGATGGTGGGCATTTTTTATCTTTATAATTATTTTTCTTACTTATAAGGAGGAATTAAAAAATGGTAAAAAGAGCTTTAATTAGTGTTTCTGACAAGACAGGTATTGTAGAATTTGCTCAGAAATTAAATGACCTCGGTGTTAGCATTATTTCAACAGGTGGTACTTTTAAGGTGCTTAAAGAAGCAGGTATCCCTGTAATTAACATTTCTGATGTTACAGGTTTCCCAGAATGTCTTGATGGTAGAGTAAAGACTTTACATCCAAACATTCATGCAGGTCTTCTTGCTATGAGAAGTAACCCAGAACATATGAAGCAGGTAGAAGAATTAAATGTTGAATTAATAGATATGGTTGTTGTAAACCTTTATCCATTTAAGCAGACAATTATGAAGCCAGATGTAACTCTTGCAGATGCTATTGAAAACATTGATATTGGTGGACCTACAATGCTTAGAGCAGCAGCAAAGAACTATCAGGATGTAAGTGTTGTTATTGACCCAACAGATTATGAACAGGTTCTTTCTGAAATTAAGGAAACAGGTGCAGTTTCTGTTAAGACTAATTTCTATCTTGCAGCAAAGGTATTTAACCATACTGCTTACTATGATACAATGATTGCTAATTATTTAAGAGATAAAGCTGGTTTACCAAAGTATCCTGACACAATTAGTATGACATTTGAAAAGGTACAGGATATGAGATATGGCGAAAATCCTCACCAGTCAGCAGCTTTCTATAAGGAAGTTGGTAATAGTGACGGTATGCTTTCTGGCATCGAACAGTTACATGGTAAGGAACTTTCTTTCAATAATATCAATGATTTACATGGTGCACTTGAATTATTAAAGGAATTTGATGAAGAACCTACAGTAGTAGCTTGTAAGCATTCTAATCCTTGTGGTGTTGCAAGTGGTAAGGATATTCACGAAGCATATGTTAGAGCATATAATACAGACCCAGTTTCTATTTTTGGTGGTATTTTATGTGCTAATAGAAAAATTGATAAGGCTACAGCTGAAGAAATTAGCAAGATTTTCCTTGAAATTGTTCTTGCTCCAGATTTTGATGATGATGCCTTAGAAGTTCTTGAACAGAAGAAGAACATTAGACTTCTTAAACTTAAAGATGTTATGAAGAAACAGCCTGAAACAGCTTACGATGTTAAGAAAGTAAGTGGTGGTATCCTTATTCAGGATATTGACAGCAAACTTCTTGGTGATGAATTAAAGGTTGTTACAGATAGAAAGCCAACAGAAAAGGAAATGGAAGATTTACTTTTCACTTGGAAGGTTGTTAAATTTACTAAGAGTAATGGTATTGCTATTGGTAAGGATAAGCAGTCTGTAGGTATTGGACCAGGTCAGGTTAATAGAATTTGGGCAACAGAACAGGCTATTGACCACGGTACAAAGCAGCTTGGAGCAGACGTTGTTAAGGGTGCTGTTCTTGCAAGTGATGCTTTCTTCCCATTTGATGACTGCGTAGAGGCTGCTCATAAGGCTGGTATTACAGCTATTATTCAGCCAGGTGGTTCAAAGAGAGACCAGGATAGTATTGATGCTTGTAATAAGTATGGTATTGCTATGGTATTTACAGGTATGCGTCATTTTAGACACTAATATGTTTATGAAAAGACACGGAGATTTTTTCTCTGTGTCTTTTTTTACGCTGAAAGCTATATAAAATAAATAGCACTAGCATTTTAGCATTTTATTTGATATAATTAACAGGTATTGTTGTTATAAAATAAGTAAGGATGTTTTGATATGTATCTTAAAAGTTTGGAGCTACAGGGCTTTAAATCGTTTCCAGAAAAAATAAAATTGGATTTTAATAAGGGCATAACAGCTGTAGTAGGACCTAACGGTAGTGGTAAGAGTAATATTGCAGATGCAGTACGTTGGGTGTTAGGCGAAAAGAGTGCCAAAAGTCTTCGTGGAAACAAAATGGAAGATATTATATTTAACGGTACTGAAAATAGAAAGCCATTAAGTTTTGCAGAAGTATCTATGATTATGGATAATTCAGATAAGAAACTTAATTTGGATTATCCGGAAGTAACGGTTACAAGACGTGTATATCGTTCTGGAGAAAGTGACTACCTTTTAAATGGAACAAAGTGTAGAGCTAAGGATATACTAGAACTTTTTATGGATACTGGTGTAGGTAAAGAGGGGTATTCTATAATAGGACAGGGTAGAATAGATGAAATTTTGTCTAACAAGTCTGAAGATAGAAGAATGTTGTTTGAAGAGGCTGCCGGTATTGTTAAATATAGAACAAGAAGCTTTGAAGCAAGTAATAAACTTGCAAAAGAAAGAGAAAATCTCGTAAGAGTTAATGATATAATTGCTACATTAGAAAGTCAAGTTGGACCACTTGAGGTACAGGCAGAAAAAGCTAAAAAATTCATATCTCTTTCAAATAAATTAAAAACTGTAGAAGTAAATAGATTTGTAATTGAGGCAGATAGATTTGAAAATGATATTAAGGAAGTAGAAAAAACTATATCTCAATTAGGTAATGATGTATTAAGAGAACATAGACAAGAAGATGTTTTACAGAAAAAGAGAACATCATTAAAAAGTGATTTGTCTAATGTTGATTTACAGTACGAAGAAAATAGTAATTCTATAGGCGAAAAGCGTTCACAAGTTGAACAAAAAGAAAATGACATTAAAATGTGTGAATCAGAAATACAGCATTTTAATGAAAATATAGAAAGATTAAACAAGAATATTGACCAGAACAAAAAAGCTATTGAAGACAAGAAAAATGAGTCTGATGCTTTAGATGCAAAAATAGTTGCCAAAACTCTTGAAATAGAAAGAAAAAACAAAGCCTACGAAGATAAGAAAAGTGCTTATACAGACTTAGAAACAAAGGTTACAGAGTCAGAAGAACTGTTCAACAGATTTAATTCCGATATTAGAGATAAAATGAACAGGTCTGCTGATATTTCAAGTGAAATAAGCAAAATAAATGCAAGACTTTCACAGCTTAAGGAGAGAAAAAATACGGTAACAGAAGATATTTCTGTTTTACAAGGACAGTTAAAAGAAAAAGAAATAGCTTTAGCTGTTGAAGAACAAAAAATTAGCCGTATTGATAATGAAATTGAAAAAATTAGCAATAATATAAAAAATGACAATGTAACAGTAACTGAATTAAGTGGTAAAATTAATGATACTAAGAAAAAACAGCTTGATATGACTAAGTCTATACAAGATAAACAATCTAGGTTGAGAATTTTATCTGAATTAGAAAATAGTTATGAAGGTTACTATGGTGGTGTAAAGGCTGTTCTTTCCCAGAGAGATAGGAAAGTAAGTGGTTTTGAAGGCATTTGTGGTGCTGTAGGCGAACTTATTACTCTTGATAAAAAGTATGAAACTGCTATTGAAATTGCTTTAGGTGGAGCTGTACAGAATATAGTGGCAAAAAATGAAAATGATGTAAAAAAAGCCATTAGTTATTTGAAGACAAATAATAAGGGACGAGCAACATTCTTGCCTATGACAGCTATTAAACCTAAAACTATGAACAACAAGGGAGATATTTTTAAAAATACTGGAGTAATAGGCATTGCTAAGGAACTTATTTCCTATGATGCACAGTATGAAAATATTATGTCTTCGTTACTTGAAAGAGTAATTATTGTAGATACTATTGACAATGGTATTGCTCTTTCAAAAAAGACAAATTATAGCTATAAGATTGTAACTCTTGATGGCGAACTTTTCAATGTTGGTGGTTCAATGACTGGTGGTTCAATCAGTAAAAGAAGTACAGGTATATTTTCAAGAGGTAGAGAAATTGGTGAACTTCGTGAAAATTTAAAAGTTCTTGTTTCTGAATATAATGAGTTGAATAGTGAATTAGACTCAATGAATAACCTTATTGAGGAGTCAAACAAAAATTTAAAAAGCTCTAATGAAATGTTGCAGAGTTTACATATTAATAGAACCCGTTCAGTTGCTGAAGTAACAAAGTCTAAGGAATATGTTGATGATTATAAAACGAGAATAGAGTGTTCAGGTAGTGAATTTGAAAAACTTGAATTGACAATTTCTGAAGATGAAAAACAGATAAAACAATATGAAAACGATTTAGCTGCTATAACAGCTGAAATAAATAGTGTAAACGAAAAAATACAAGAATATCAAAGCAAGATACAAGAAAATAGAGATATTAGAGAAAGTAGTATTAGAGAAATTAATGATTTAAAATTAGAAATCAATCAGATTAATAATGAAATCTATAACTTTAACTATAATAAAAAGAGAATAGAAACTGAAGTTATGGAATTGAATACTGGAATTGAAAATTTTAAATCTGAAATTTCAGAATATGAAAGTCAGATTGATGATAAAGAAAAAAATAAGCAATCTATTTTTGAAAATGCAGAGCAATTAAAAGAAGAATATACCAAGTTTATAAAAATGCAAGAAGAACTTATTAACTATAAAAATGAAGTTAATAAGGAACTTGATGAATTAGAAAAATCTATACAAAGACAGACAGAAACTAAAAATGCTATAGAGAAACAGCTTTCAAGATTTGAAGTAAGGAAAGAACAACTTGAAAATGAAAGAAAAAATCTTTATAACAATATGTGGGAAGAATATGAAATAACATATGTTGTTGCAAAGAATTATGAAAAGTTGGATATGAGTTCAGAAGATTTAGTCAAGGAAGAAAGAAACTTGAAAAATCAAATGAAAGCTCTTGGCAATGTTAATATGAATGCTGTTGAAGAATATGCCGAAATAAGCGAAAAGTATCAATTCCTTATTAAAAACAGAGATGATATTAAACAATCAGAAGAAAAACTTATAGGTATAATTGAACAGCTTAATGTATTAATGGAAGAACAGTTTAGAGAACAGTTTAAGGTGATTAGTGATAACTTTGCCGAAACATTTAAAGAAATGTTTGGTGGAGGTGAAGCATCACTTAAATTAAGTAATGACCAAGACATTTTAAATTGTGGTATAGATATTATTGTTCAGCCACCGGGAAAGACTTTGCAGAATATGATGCTTTTATCAGGTGGAGAAAAGGCTCTTACAGCCATTTCGCTATTGTTTGCTATATTAAAAATGAAACCATCACCATTCTGTATATTGGACGAAATAGAGGCAGCATTAGACGATGCCAATGTAAACAGATATGCAGATTATTTGAAGAATTTCGTTGATGATACACAGTTTATAGTTATTACCCATAGAAAGGGTACAATGGAGGCTGCTGATATTTTATATGGTGTCACAATGCAGGAAAAGGGCGTTTCAAAACTTGTTTCTGTTAAGTTTGATGAAGATTATAATTTAGATAAGGAGGCTTAAAATGGGATTTTTTAAGTGGTTTAAAAAGAAAAAAGAAAATACACCTGTAGAAAATACTCAGGTACAGGAAGTAGAAGTTAATGTAACAGAAGAAAGCGATACAGAGGAAGCTTCAACAGTTGAAGAAAATAAAATTGAGGAAGAAACAGTTGAGGCTGTTGTTTCTACTGATGATGAGGTTGAGGTAGTAGAGGAAAGCGTTGATGAGTCAAAATCTGTAGTAGAAGAAATTTCTGAAATTGAATATGTTATAGAAAATGAAGAAACAACTATAGAAGATGCTGTTGAAGAAGATAAAGAAGAACAGGCTGTAGTTGAGGAAGTAAAAGAAACTGAAAACGCTGTAGAGGAAGTAGAACAGGAAGAAGAAAGTACTACAGAACCTACAACAGAAGAAGTAATTCAAGTTGAGGAAGTAGCAACCGAAGAAGATACTACAGAAGAAGATACTACAACAGTAGAGGAAGTTGAAAAAACATCAGATGAAAGCGATGTTGCAGTTGAGAAAGTGGAAGAAACTTCAGAAGAAACTGTAGAATCAGTTGAAGCTGATGAAACAGAAGAAGTTGCAGAAATAGAAGAAGTAGAAGAAGTTGCAGAAGTAGAAGAACAACCTGTAGAAGAAGAAAAGCCAAAGGGCTTTTTTGCGAAAATTAAAGCTGGTCTTTCAAAGACAAGAAATAATATTATTTCAAGTGTTGAAAATGTATTAAGTGCTTTCACTAAAATTGATGAGGATTTATACGAAGAACTTGAAGAAGCTCTTATTATGGCTGATATAGGTGTTGAAACTTCTCTTTACATTATTGAAAAATTGAGAGAAAAGGTAAAAGACGAAAAAATACATGACCCGGCAGAAGTAAAGGGTGCTATTATCAGAGTAATTACTGAAATTCTTGAAAAAGATGATGAACCTTTTGAATTACCACATCCTAGTGTAGTTTTAGTTATTGGTGTTAATGGTGTAGGTAAAACTACTACTATAGGTAAACTTACTCATAACTATATGGAAAAAGGTAAAACAGTTCTTCTTGCTGCTGCTGATACATTTAGAGCTGCTGCTATAGACCAGTTACAGGTTTGGGCAGATAGAAACAACGCACAGCTTATTAAGCATCAAGAAAATTCAGACCCGGGAGCTGTAGTTTATGATGCAGTTCAGGCAGCAAAGGCAAGAAATACAGATATTCTTATTTGCGATACAGCAGGTAGACTTCATAATAAAAAGAACTTAATGGAAGAATTAAGAAAAATATCAAGAATTGTAAATAAAGAATATCCGGATGCTAAGGTGGAAACACTTCTTGTGCTTGATGCTACTACTGGTCAGAATGCGTTACAGCAGGCAAAACTTTTCAAGGAAGTAGCTGATATTACAGGTTTAGTTCTTACTAAATTAGATGGTACAGCAAAGGGTGGTATTGTACTTGCTATAAAGCACGAAATGAATATACCGGTTAGATATATTGGTGTAGGTGAGCAAATGGACGACTTGCAGGAATTTAATTCAAAAGATTTTGCAAAAGCATTGTTTGATGAAGAATAATAATAAAGTCAGCTGATACTTAAATGTCAGCTGACTTATTTTTTTTACATATATTTATTATTGTAGTAAAGAAACTACTGATTGATGAAACAACCATAATACCGGCTGCTATTGCCAAGGCAATGGATAAAGTGTTAAATCCAGAATCAATAAAATTTTGCCACCTTTGTTCCATAAGGGCAGCTATTGTTCTGTATAAACCACCACCGGGAATTATTATGATGATGGCTGCTACTAAAAATGTAGTTGTTGGAGTTTTGAAAATTCTTGCAGCCAGCTCAACATAGAAAGTTATAAAGGATGTTACTAAGAAATAACATATAACATCTTGATGAAATATTTTATACAATATTAAGTATAGTCCCCAAGTCAAGATACCACCGAAAAAAGATACCCATATTTTGCGACCTTTTACATTGTATAATATAGCGAAACCCAAAGAAGCAAATCCGGCAGCTAATACTTGAATAATCATATTAATCATAAGAAAGTACCTCCTAAGTAAGTTGCCATAACAAAGCCGAAGGAAACGGCTGCTGCTATTAAAATGGTTTCAATCAATCTGTTTGTTCCTGACATAGTATCTCCCTTTATCATATCTCGTAGGGCGTTTGTTAAAGCAACACCTGGAATTAAAAGCATAATGTTACTAATAACTATTATATCCAAGTTTTGACCGAAGTTAAATTTAACAGCAAAAACTGCAAGTATACCGGCGATGAAAGAAACCAATACATTAATAACAGGGGCATTATTATCTATTTTTGAAACAAAATTAAGAGCAATCTTCAATACAATGCCAATTAAACCAGCTACAATAGCATCAGCAAATGTTCCACTAAAATAAATAGCAAGAGTAAAAGCTATCATACCATAGGTTAAACATATTATTCTGTCATTGTACATTGATCTTTTTCGAATTTTATCAATCTGTTTTGATACATACTCAAGTGAAGGCTTGTTTTTACAAATATAGCGGGATAGGGCATTTAATCTTTCAACTCTATCTAAATTTGTTGTAGACTTGAAAACTCTTATAGACTGAGTATATATCTTGTTTTCAGGAGTTTTTATTGTCACAACTATACTGCAAGTTATTGTAAAAATATTAATTTCTTTTATGCCATAAGCTTTGTAGATATGAGCTAAAGTGTCGTCAACACGACTTATTTCAGCACCGTTTACCAATAGGTCATGACCTATCTGTAAAGATTTATCTAATAATAATTCATAATCCATAACAAGCCTCCTTCCATTTAAGGGGATTATAGCATATAAAATAAAAAATGGCTACAGCAAAAAGCCGTAGCCACATAAATTTTACACAAATTTTAAATTAGAAATCAATTTCTTTTCCGTAGTAGATAGCATCAAGTATTTTAGCCATACTTTCTGTATCTACAGGTCTAGGGTTAGAACCAGTACAAGCATCACCAACAGCAAGTTCAGCAATCTTGTTAACCTTTTCTTTGAATTCGTCTTCCTTAATACCAAATTCTTTAAGAGTTTTTGGAATATTAAGTTCAGCATTCATTGCATCAATCTTATCACAAAGTTTAGTTACACATTCAGCATCTGTACCATCTATACCAATGCTTCTTGCAATATCAGCATATCTTGCTTCTGCATTCTTTGCGTTGTATTTGATAACATATGGAAGATAGATTGCATTTGCTTCACCATGAGGAATATGACCAGTAGAGAAAGCAGCACCTGTCTTATGAGCAAGTGAATGTACAATACCAAGAAGGGCGTTACTAAATGCTTCACCGGCAAGACACTGAGCATAGTGCATTTCTTCTCTTGAATTCATATCACCACTAAATGACTTGATTAAGTGTTCATTTACCATCTGAATTGCCTTAATAGCCAATGGGTCAGTAAATGGGCTGTTTAATGTAGAAACATATGCTTCAATAGCATGAGTTAAAGCATCCATACCTGTATGAGCTACAAGGTGAGGTGGAAGTGTTGCTACAAGAGCTGGGTCTACAATGGCAATATCAGGAGTAATATTAAAGTCTGCAAGAGGATATTTAATACCCTTAGCATAATCTGTAATTACAGAGAATGCAGTAACTTCTGTTGCAGTACCTGATGTTGAAGAAATAGCAATAAATTTAGCTTTCTTTCTAAGCTCTGGGAAACTAAATGGCTGAATGATTTCTTCAAAAGTAGTATCAGGATATTCATAAAATACCCACATAGCCTTTGCTGCGTCAATAGGAGAACCGCCACCTAAAGCAACGATTAAATCCGGTTCAAATTCACGCATTGCAGCTGCACCCTTCATTACTGTTTCTACAGATGGGTCAGGTTCAACGCCTTCAAATAACTTTGTTTCAATACCCGCTTCTTTTAAGTAACCAATAATTTTATCTACGAAACCGGCACGCTTCATAGAGCCACCACCGATAACGAGAATTGCTTTCTTTCCCTTTACAGTTTTTAAAACTTCAAGGGAATCTTTTCCGTAATAAATATCTCTAGGTAAAGTAAAACGCATCATATTGATAGCCTCCTTGTATATATATCATTAAAATA
>ERZ772885.1339-NODE-1339-length-15203-cov-2.797729_pt1 | contig 15203 bp, 14 predicted proteins | sample MGYA00580580_ERZ772885 | MGnify/ENA primary metagenome ERZ772885 (study PRJEB29015, sample SAMEA2737673) | human gut metagenome | biome: human gut; feature: human-associated habitat; material: faeces | place: China | collected 2012 ...
GGAAATTATTTTTGAGCAGCTGCAGCGGAAGAAAGGGGCAATCTGGAGTCTGTTTCTTGCTGGCGGTTATTTGAAAGTTGTAAAGAGTGAGGTTGATGTATCCAGTGGTAGATACAGCTATGAATTGGCTTTGACAAATCAGGAAGTTAAAATGCTTTTTGAAGATATGGTGGAGGGATGGTTTTCTGATGAAACAGTCCCATATAATGATTTTCTGAAAGCTTTTCTGGCAAAAGATCTGGATTATATGAATGAATATATGAACCGTGTGGCAGAAGCGACATTCAGTACCTTTGATACTGGTAGAAATCCGTCTGATGATACCAATCCTGAAAGATTTTATCATGGATTTGTACTTGGGCTGATTGTTAAACTTGCAGGAAAGTATCGGGTTACCTCTAATCGGGAAAGTGGATTTGGCCGATATGACGTTATGCTGGAACCCCTGGAGAAAACGAAAGATGCCTTTGTCCTGGAATTTAAAGTATTTAATCCACGTAAAGAAAAGACATTGGAAGATACTGTAGCAAATGCATTACAGCAGATAAACGAAAAAGATTATGACTGTGAGCTTTTAAGCCGGGGAATTCAGAAAGAGAATATTTTCCATTATGGACTTGCTTTTGAGGGGAAAAAAGTATTGATCGGATAGTTTGGGGAACAATCCCCTTGCCCGCCGATTGTCTATGTAGTAAAATAAAGCTACAAGACAATCGACGGATTTTTGCGTAAAGAAAACTTACTTAAAAATCGCCGGAAAGGAAAGCATTTAAAATGGATAAAATAGCAGTACTAATCCCCTGTTACAACGAGAGCAAAACCATAGAAAAGGTTGTAACAGATTTCAAGAAAGTATTGCCGGAAGCGGTAATATATGTATACGATAATAATTCCACTGACCATACAGATGAAATTGCCCGCAGAGCAGGTGCTGTAGTCAGATACGAATATCAGCAGGGCAAAGGAAACGTTATTCGCAGGATGTTTCGTGAAATTGATGCACAGTGTTATATCATGGCAGACGGAGATGATACTTATCCCGCAGAATTTGCCCCTTCAATGGTTGAGAAGGTATTGAATAAAAAGGTTGATATGGTAGTGGGAGATCGTCTGTCATCTACTTATTTTACAGAGAATAAGCGGCCATTCCATAATTTTGGAAACAGTCTGGTGCGAAAATGCATTAACATTATGTTTAAAACCCAGATAAACGACATCATGACAGGCTACAGAGCATTCAGCTATCAGTTTGTAAAGTCCTTCCCTGTATTATCCAAGGGGTTTGAGATTGAGACTGAAATGAGCATTCACGCAGTTGATAAGAACATGTATATCGAAAATGAAGTGATCGAGTACAGAGACCGTCCCGAAGGCAGTGAATCCAAACTGAATACATATTCAGATGGCTTCCGGGTACTGAAAACCATAGCCAAATTATACCGTAATTATAAGCCAATGGCATTCTTCGGACTGGTGGCAGCAGTGCTTTTGATCCTTGGAATTGGATTCTTTATCCCGGTATTTGTAACCTTCCTTGAAACCGGACGTGTGGGAAAAATTCCTACTCTGATCGTATGTGGTTTTGCTGTTTTGGGAGCAATTCAGTCATTGTTTTCCGGACTGGTCCTGCAGACAATGGTCCAGAAGAACCGGCAGGATTTTGAAATGGAACTGCAGAGAATACAGGAGCAGTATAATAATTTAGAAAAATAAAATGAAAAAAGTGGAAGCGCGAAAATGAGCTTCCACTTTTTACGTTATATGATTATTGTTGTAGTCTGTATAATAAGAAGAATTTCAATCACCATCATGGTTTCCCATATTTTGCAGCTGTTTTTGTGATCTACTGACACCATCTAAGTTGAGAACAGGGAGCAAGAGGAGGAAAATAACGTTCTTGAATGCCCTGTATATGATTGTAAACATCTTTAACTCAGGAACTGTACAGGTAAACGTCTCTGTAAGAACGGGGGAATCCGAGGACAAGGTTATGGTACCTGTAGGTTTATGAGTTGTCATCATAACGTACTCAATGGGCTGATGAAGGTTAAAACGAAACTGGGCTTTATACATAAGAAGACATACACCACTGATAGAGAGAAGAATGATAAAAAGCGAGAGGATATGTCCTGGTATTTTCTTTTCTTTATTCATATATAGAATCTCCTGTGTAAAAAATATTTGTGAAATATGCTCTGCTATTCACACAAAAATAAAATTTCATGTTAAAATATTATAACGAATCGGAAATAAATATGCAATGATTTATAAGAAAAGAGAGGGATAAATGAAGAAACGGAAGCGCTTACTGGTTATACTTTCAACATTTGTCATGGCTGCTCAGCCCCTGTGCGTTGCCGCAGAAATGCAGGATGCAGAAGGCTTTGGGGCAGTAGAAGAAATATGGGCTGACGAGGAGAACGAGGAGGAATTTTCAGCTGCTCCTGAAGTGGGGAATGAGGATTTAAATGGCTTTCAGGCTGAAATTTCCACAGAGGAAAATGACAGGATTGAGGCAGAAGAATCTGGTGAGATCATCTCCGGTGCTATTGCAGGAGATTCCGTTGACAGCGGCATCAGCCTTTTTTCTCTGGACTATTACACGGACAGCTATGGTGCTCAGTTGGATGGAAATGCAAAGGCCTTGTACGATCTTCTGGTGCAGAATTATGTGGTGGATTACAGCCAGTATCTGGACAGCGTTGATTTTCCTTTTGAATTTCCTGATACCATTACATTTGAAGCAGTTGTTGAGGATGGCAGTTTTCAGAGAAAAGGAGAAAGCTATGTACAGGCTACCGATGATGTGAAAACAGCAATTCAGGCAGCTTCAGATGCTTTTTCCTATGATTATCCACAAGCTTTCTGGTTCAGGGGCAGCAACTATGGATACCGGGTCAGCTGTGTTCGGGATGGGTCCTCTTCTACCGGATACAGGGGAACCTTTAAGAATTTCACCTTCAAACCGGCGAACAGGGAAATCAGTGAGAATGCCCATACTCGAATGGGGGATTTTATGGATGGTGTTCAGAGTGCTGTTGCAGAGCTGAATGAGCAGACTTTGGGCATGGATATGGAGCAGAAAATAAAGCGGATTCATGATTATATCTGTCAGAGAGTTACTTACAGGAACGATAATACTTTGTGGGTGCATTCTGCCGCCTCGTTGTTTCTGGATGCAGATCCTGCATTTGTCTGCGAAGGCTATGCGAAATCCATGAAAATTTTCTGCTATTATATGGGAATAAATTGTGCCTGTATCAGCGGAACAGCCAGGGGGACTTCTTCTGGGACTCCTGGAGCGCACATGTGGAATTATGTACAGATGGATGATGGAAACTGGTATCTGGTGGATGCCACATGGGATGATGTGGGAACCCCGCCATCTTCACGGTATTTGCTGGTAGGAAGGGCTACAAAAGGGCAATATATTACCATTGGTGAGGAGCGTGTGGAGTATACTAGTTTTTCTACTACTTCAGCAGAAACGGCTGGTCCTGTGTTTATTTTGCCGGTTCTGGCAGAAGAGAGTTATGCAGATAATAAGGGGAAAAATGAGCCCGCAGTTACAGTTGTGCCTACAGTGACACCAACTGCGGCGGTAAGTGCGGAACCGACCCCGACTGTAAGTGCGGAACCGACCCCGACTGTAAGTGCGGAACCGACCCCAACCGTAAGCGTGATACCCACTCCAACCGTAAGTGCAGAACCGACTCCGACCGTAAGCGTAGAACCGATTCCGACTGCAAGTGCGGAACCGACTCCGACCGTAAGCGTGAAACCGACGCCAACCGTAAGTGTGGCTCCGACCCCGACTGCAAGTGCGGAATCGACTCCGACCGTAAGCGTGAAACCGACGCCGATCGTAAGTGCGGAACCGACCCCAACCGCGAGCGTAGCACCGATACCCACTGTAAGCGTCACTCCAATCCCGACTGCAACCCCAGTGCCGACTGCGACACCCGTGCAAACTACCACCACACTTACCTTACGGGTAAAACAAACCTACAAGTCCGGTGGTAAAATAAAGTCAGTCCGCACCACCAATAAGAAAATTGTCAAAGTGGATAAGAAGGGCAAAATCACTGGTAAAAAAGCCGGAAAAGCAACGGTAACCATCACTTATACCAACGGAAGCCGTAGGATTTACCAGGTAAAAGTGCAGAAAGGTATTGTAAAAACAATTGCTGTTTCCGTGAATAAACGGAATATAATCCTTGCCCAAAAAGGAAAAAGCTTTCAGCTGAGAGTCACTCTCACACCAGTCACCAGCCAGCAAAAAGTAACTTATAAAAGTTCCAATTCCAAAGTAGCAGCAGTAAATTCAAAAGGAAAAATAGTTGCGAAAAAGAAAGGAACAGCTACAATTACAGTGAAGTCAGGAAACAAAAAAATTACCTGCAAAGTCAAAGTAAAGAAATAACCCCAAAATACTGTCAGAACCGAAACAAAATAAAGTTTTTGTTTTGACAGTATTTTTTTATTGACAAAGTCCAAAAATGTGGTATACTTTGATAATCAAACTATTTTAAATTAAAAATAAGAACTACACAACATACCTGGAGGGTATTATGGTTGGAAAAATAAAGGGAACCGGTTCCTACAGGCCGGTTCAGGTGTGGGACAATGACAAACTGTCCCACATGATGGATACAAGTGATGAGTGGATTCGTGGGCGAACCGGAATCGGTCAGAGACACATTGCAAGCGGTGGAGAGACCGTTGCTTATATGGCAGCTCGTGCGGCTGAGGAAGCTCTTTCAGATGCAGGAATGCGACCGGAAGAGATTGACTTTCTCCTGGTGTCTACCATGTCATCTGAAAGGATTATGCCATGTGCTGCCTGTGAAGTGCAGAAACTGATCGGTGCAGTGAACGCAGCCTGTTTTGATCTGAACGGTGCATGCACAGGATTTCTGTTGGCGTTGAATACAGCCCAGGCCTATCTGGGACAGCAGATTTATCGCAGGGCATTGGTAATTGGTTCTGAAACTCTTTCCCATCTTACAAACTGGAAGGACAGAAGTACCTGCGTATTGTTTGGCGATGGCGCCGGTGCGGTGGTGCTGGAAGCGGAAGAAAATGCAGTCTATACCCAGGCTGTTCATTCTATTGGAAGTAAAGGCGAAGCCCTTACCTGTGTCAGCCGCAATCAGCAGCAATTTATAGAAAAGGACGCAGATATTTCTTCAACTTACATGCAGATGGATGGAAAAGAAGTATTCAAATTTGCAGTTTCCAAAGTTCCGGAAGTGATTATGGAGGTTTTGGAAAAAGCAGGAAAAACAAAAGAAGAAATCCGCTTTTACATGCTTCATCAGGCGAATAAAAGGATCGTTGCTTCTGTGTCAAAACACATGAACGAACCTTTGGAAAAGTATCCGATGAACATAGAAAATCTGGGAAATACATCCTCCGCAAGCATTCCGCTTCTCCTGGATGAGTGGAATAAAAAAGGCAGATTAAATTCAGGAGACTGGATTATCCTTTCAGGATTTGGCGGTGGACTTACCTATGGAGCCAGCCTGCTTCAGTGGTAAAAATGTGTATCAGGGCTTTGAAAAATAAAACTATAGCAGATAAAAAAGGCTGCTTTGCTCTGGAAATCAGGTAATTCAGGCTGATAAATACAGGTTGTTAGAGAGCGTTTTGAAAATCATTTCCGCAATCTGCGCGCCCTATTTTACAGTATATTTTGCAGAATGTCTTTTTCAAACACACTCGGGGTCATATAAAGTGAACAGCAACCATGTAAAGCTTTGAATCATAAAAAGTTGAAAAATGGATTTGAAAATCTAAAAAACAAAATAAGGAGAACAAAAAAATGTTAGAAAAAATCAAAGAAATCGCAGCAGATTCATTAGGAGCAGACGTAAACACACTGACAGCAGAGACTTCATTTAAGGAAGACCTTGGAGCAGATTCCCTGGATCTTTTTGAGATGGTAATGGCACTGGAGGAAGAGTTTGAGGTAGAGATTCCTACTGAAGATCTTGAGAATATTAAGACCATCGGTGATGTGGAAAGCTATCTTCAGAGTCGCCAGTAATTTGGAAATTTTGTATTCAGGCTTTGGCAGTATACATAAATAATAAGCCGGAATGTCAAGAAATATATGTTGTTTACAGGATGATTCCGGCATGTATTTGCCATAGGTGGGCATGGTATAACGGAATTACAGAATGGAGAATTTCATGAAAACAGAAGTTACGGAATTACTTGGAATTGAATACCCGATCATTCAGGGCGGCATGGCCTGGGTGGCAGAATATCATCTGGCAGCAGCTGTTTCAGCAGCTGGCGGGCTGGGGCTGATTGGAGCCGCAAGCGCTCCTGCAGACTGGGTTCGTCAGCAGGTACGGGAGGTGAAAAAACTGACCGATAAACCTTTTGGTGTGAATATTATGCTGATGAGTCCATACGCAGATGAGATTGCACAGGTAATTGTGGAAGAAAAAGTTCCAGTGGTTACAACCGGTGCAGGAAACCCTGAGAAATACATGAAAATGTGGAAGGAAGCAGGAGTAAAGATCATTCCGGTTATTGCTTCTGTGGCTCACGCAAAGAGAATGGAGCGATGCGGAGCGGATGCCGTAGTGGCAGAAGGATGTGAATCCGGCGGCCATATCGGTGAGACAACCACAATGGTTCTGGTGCCTCAGGTCGTAGATGCAGTGAACATTCCGGTTATTGCAGCTGGTGGAATCGCAGACGGAAGAGGGATTGCAGCAGCCTTCATGCTTGGTGCAAAAGCCGTTCAGATGGGAACTCATTTTGTGGCAACCACAGAATTACAAAGATATGATACTGAAAGCGAAGGACATTGATACAAAGGTAACCGGTCGTTCCACCGGTCATCCGGTACGTGCTCTCCGCAATCAGATGACAAAAGAATACTTGAAAAAAGAGGCAGAAGGAGTTCCGTTTGAGGAACTGGAGCAGATGACGCTTGGCAGCCTGCGCCGTGCTGTTGTAGACGGAGATGTGAAAATGGGAAGCGTTATGGCTGGTCAGAGTGCAGGACTTGTGAAGGAGCAGATGAGCTGTCAGGAACTGATCAGAAAGTTGGTAAAAGAGACGGATGCGTTGTTGAAAGGAACTGGAATTTATGAGTAAGATCGCATTTCTTTTCCCTGGACAGGGAGCACAGAAGGCTGGAATGGGACAGGATTTTTATGAAAAGTATCCCTCTGCCAGACAGGTTTTTGACCAGGCAAGTCAATGGCTTTCTCTGGATATGAAAGCTCTTTGCTTTGAAAAAAATGACAGATTAAACCTTACGGAATATACGCAGGCAGCACTGGTAACCACCTGTCTTGCAATGGAAAAAGTGGTGGAGGAGTGTGGGCTTCATCCGGATATAACTGCCGGATTAAGCCTTGGAGAGTACTGTGCCATTGCTGTTTCAGGTGGAATGAGTGTGAAAGATGCCATAGTAACTGTGCGAAAAAGAGGAATCCTTATGGAACACGCAGTGCCGGCAGGAGAAGGCTCTATGGCAGCTGTTATAGGTCTTGATGCAGATAAGATCCAGAACGCAATTGCAGGAACAAAGGCTGAAATTGCCAATTACAACTGCCCTGGACAGATTGTTATCACAGGACCAAAACCCGCTGTAGAAGAAGCTTCTGTGAAGCTGAAAGAAGCCGGTGCAAGGCGTGTACTTTCCCTTGCAGTAAGTGGCCCTTTTCATTCCTCTTTGCTTCAAAATGCAGGAAAAGAACTGGAAAAAGAACTGTCAAAAGTAGAGCTTTCCGGTCTGAAGATTCCTTATGTGACCAATGTGACTGCCCAGTATGTGACAGACATCAGAGAGACAAAAGATCTTCTTGCAAGGCAGATTTCTTCCTCTGTTCTCTGGCAGCAGAGTGTGGAAAAGATGATTCAGGAGGGTGTGGATACCTTCGTAGAGATTGGCCCTGGAAAGACTCTGGCTGGTTTTATGAAGAAAATAGCGCCGGAAATGAAGACCTATAATATTCAGAATGTGGAAGATCTTGAGCAGATTTCAGATCTTATACACAGTAGAAAATAAGATCAAAAACAGTTAATTAAAACAATACAGGTATTATCAGAAGCAGCCGATACGGAGCAATTCAGAAGTGGTTAACAAAGGAAAAGTTAGTGTTTGTCGTGCTGGAAAAATATGATATTCACCTGACTTTACAGGAGTAAAACAAGGAATGAATGCAGAAAAAAAGATTGCAGTTGTAACAGGTGCTTCCCGTGGAATCGGAAGAGCGATTGCTCTTGAGCTTGCTGCTAAGGGAGCATTTGTAGTTATAAATTATAATGGTTCAAAAGAAAAAGCGGAGGCAGTGAAAGCTGAGATTATTGCTGCCGGAGGTGCGGCTGAAACCAGTCAGTGCAACGTATCTGACTTTGATGCCTGCGGTGCTTTTATTAAAGAAACAGTAAAAAAATATGGACAGATAGATATCTTGGTGAATAACGCAGGAATTACAAAAGACGGGCTTCTGATGGCAATGAGTGAGGATGATTTCTGCAGGGTTATAGATACAAATCTTAAAGGAACTTTTAACTGCATTCGTCATGTGGCCAGACAGATGTTGAAGCAGAAAAGCGGACGCATTGTAAATATGGCATCCGTTGTAGGCATCGGCGGAAACCCCGGACAGGCTAATTATGCAGCCTCAAAAGCAGGTGTGATCGGTCTCACAAAGACTGCAGCAAAGGAACTTGCATCAAGAGGAATTACCGTAAATGCCGTTGCTCCTGGCTTTATCAGAACGGACATGACAGATGTACTTTCTGATAAGGTAAAAGAAGAAACCTTGAAGAATATTCCTATGGGAACTTATGGTGAACCGGAGGATGTAGCCAAGGCAGTAGCATTCCTGGCATCACCGGAAGCCAGATATATTACAGGGCAGGTTTTGTGCGTAGACGGAGGAATGTTATGAGTAAAAGACGTGTAGTGGTGACTGGACTTGGAGCAGTAACACCTGTGGGAAATAATGTGCAGGCCTTCTGGGAAAGTGTAAAAACAGGTAAGGTAGGAATTGGAGAAATTACCAGATTTGATACTGCAGATTTTAAGGTGAAGCTTGCGGCAGAAGTAAAAGATTTTAATGCAAAAGATTATATGGATTTCAAATCTGCCAAACGAATGGAACTGTTTTCCCAATATGCAGTGGCTGCAGCAAAGGAGGCTATGGCAGATGCAGGAATTGAAATGGGAAAAGAAGATCCTTTCCGTGTCGGAGTGATCGTGGGATCCGGAATTGGAAGCCTTCAGGCAATGGAATCTGCAGATCAGAGACTGATCCAGCGCGGACCATCCAAGGTTGACCCTCTTCTTGTTCCCAAAATGATCAGCAATATGGCCGCTGGAAACGTATCCATTGCTCTTGGTGCAAGGGGAAAATGCACCAACGTAGTGACTGCCTGTGCGTCTGGAACACATTGTATCGGAGATGCATTTCGTGCAATCCAGTATGGCGATGCAGAAGTTATGATCGCAGGGGGAACGGAAGGTGCGATCAGCCCGGTTGGTGTGGCTGGATTTACGAATCTGACCGCTCTTAGCACCAGTCAGGATCCATATCGTGCATCCATTCCATTCGATAAAGAAAGAGGCGGTTTCGTAATTGGAGAAGGAGCCGGAGTTGTTGTTCTGGAGGAACTTGAGCATGCAAAAGCACGTGGTGCGAGGATCTATGCTGAGGTAGTGGGATATGGCGCAACTGCCGATGCCTACCACATTACTTCTCCGATTGAAGACGGCAGCGGAGCGGCGCATGCTATGACGGATGCCATGAAAGAAGCTGGTGTACAACCTGAAGAAATCGACTACATTAATGCGCACGGAACCGGTACACATCACAACGATCTCTTTGAGACAAGAGCCATTAAAGCAGCACTTGGAGATGCGGCAAAGAAGGTAAAAATCAATTCTACTAAATCTATGATCGGACATCTTTTAGGAGCCGCCGGAGGTGTGGAAGCTGTTGTCTGTGTGAAGTCTATTGAGGAAGGGTTTATTCATCAGACTGTAGGCACAAAGGAGACAGAAGAAGAGTTGGATCTCGATTATTGTATCGGCGGACCAACACGGCAGGAAGTAAATTATGCTATGAGCAATTCTCTTGGATTTGGTGGACATAACGCAGTACTTTTAATGAAAAAATACAGGTGAAAGTGAGTATTATCAGTTTGCGAAGCCTGTGCCTGTGAAGGTACTGAAAAGCTATATTTAAAGTATGAATTGCTGTAGAAATTGCTGTAAATAAGGAGAAAAAATCATGGAATTTGAACAAATATTAAAGTTGGTCGACCATGTATCAGCTTCTCATCTGGAGTCTTTCTGCTATGAAGGTGATGGAGTGAAACTGACTTTAAATAATAAAATTGCACCTGTGATCATACCTGGAACCATGCAAAATAACATATTATCGGGTGCTGAAACAGGAGAAAAAGGTTTCGTATATGGAGAAAAATATAGCATTTCGGAACAGGTTCCAGATAGAAAAATGGCGGATAAAGAACTTTCTGCAAGTGAGAAAAAACAGGCTTCAGATACAGTGATTTCTAACGGAGAACCAACAGGAAATACTGTGAAATCTCCTCTGGTAGGAACATTCTATGCAGCTCCATCTGAGGATGCTCCTGCCTTTGTAAAAGTGGGAGATATAGTAAAAAAAGGACAGATTCTTGCTATTGTAGAAGCTATGAAACTGATGAACGATATTGAAAGCGATTTTGATGGAGAAGTTGCAGAAATTCTGGTTGAAAACGGTCAGCCTGTAGAGTATGGACAGCCGTTATTTGTAATCCGTTGATATAAAAAGAAGCTAAATTTTATAATATCCATGTTAAAAGGTCAGAATCCCTTTTGACACGCAGACCATTTTATCAAAAATAGGATAAATACATTTGTTTTTCAATGAAATAGGAGCAGATATGAATCACTTAAATATAAAACAAATTGAGGAAATCCTTCCTCATCGTCACCCGTTCCTTTTGGTTGACTACATCGAAGATTATGAACCGGGAGAATTTGCTGTTGGCTATAAATGTGTCACATTCCGGGAGGATTTTTTTAAAGGACATTTTCCCCAGGAGCCGGTAATGCCAGGCGTTCTGATCGTGGAGGCACTGGCACAGACAGGTGCGGTCGCGATTCTTTCCAAGCCGGAAAACAAAGGCAGGATTGCTTACTTTGGCGGTATTGACAAGTGCCGGTTTAAAGGAAAAGTTCAGCCTGGAGATAAGCTAAAACTGGAAATGAAAGTCATGAAACAGAAAGGGCCTATGGGTGTTGGAGAGGCTGTGGCAACTGTGGATGGAAAGGTTGTAGTGAAAGCGGAACTTACTTTTATGGTGGGCTAGATAGATATATATAACGATACTCGGAAGGGTGAAATTATGATCAGAAAGTTATTAATTGCCAATCGCGGAGAAATTGCCGTAAGGATCATCCGCGCCTGTCGGGAAATGGGAATAGAAGCAGTTGCAGTGGTCTATTCCGAGGCAGACAAAGAAGCACTGCATACCAAGCTTGCAGACGAAGCCATCTGTATTGGACCGGGACCTTCTGTTAAAAGTTATCTGAATATGGAAAGTATTATCAGTGCCGCCATAGTATCCGGTGCAGATGCAATACATCCTGGCTTTGGCTTCTTATCTGAAAATGCCAGGTTTGCCCAGATTTGTGAGCAGTGCGGCATCACTTTTGTGGGACCTCCATCACAGGTAATCCAGAATCTGGGAAACAAACAGATTGCCAGAAATACCATGGAAGCAGCAGGAGTTCCAGTAATTCCTGGCACTACAAAAGCTATTCTGGATGTGGAAACAGGAGCAAGAGAGGCCAGTCAGATCGGCTATCCGGTCATCATAAAAGCAGCTCTTGGAGGCGGCGGAAAAGGTATGAGAACTGCCTTCTCTCCGGAGGAATTTGAACTGGCATTTCTTACAGCCCAGAAGGAATCCCAGATCGCATTTGGAGATGGAACCATGTATATCGAGCACTTTGTGGAACATCCCAGACATATTGAATTTCAGATCCTTGCAGACAGTCATGGAAATGTAGTGCATCTTGGAGAAAGGGACTGTTCGATTCAGCGAAATCATCAGAAAATGATTGAAGAATCTCCTTCTATGGCAGTGTCAGAAGAGCTGCGGAAAGAGATGGGAATTGCAGCAGTAAAAGCGGCGAAAGCAGCACATTATGTAAATGCCGGAACTATTGAATTTCTCCTTGAAAAGACAGGAAAATTTTATTTTATGGAGATGAATACCCGTATTCAGGTTGAGCATCCTGTGACAGAATGGGTTACCGGTCTGGATCTGGTTAAGGAGCAGTTAAGGATTGCTTCCGGGGAAGCTCTGCCTTTTTCCCAGGAAGATATTCATATTCAGGGACATGCTATAGAATGTCGTATTAATGCCGAAAATCCATGGAAAAATTTTCGCCCGTCACCTGGAACAATCACGGATCTTCATCTTCCCGGAGGCCAGGGAATCCGGGTAGATACAGGAATTTACAATGGTTATCAGATTCCACCGTATTATGATTCCATGCTTGCAAAGCTGATCGTACACGGCAATAACCGTGAGGAAGCAATTGCAAAAATGAAGAGTGCGCTTGGGGAAGTGATCATCCAGGGCGTTGACACAAATGTAGATTATCAGTTTGAAATCATGAACGATCCGGACTATCAGAAAGGTGTATTTGATATCGGCTTTCTGGAGAGTCATCAGATCGGAGGAGTGAAGGTAAATGAAGCTTAGATATGCCTTTAAACGTACAATTGCAAACAAATCTGCAGGTGCAGATAAAGAACTGAAACCAGAAGTGCCGGATGGTATGCTGAAGAAATGCAATGCCTGCAAGGCCGCTGTATTTGTAGATGAGGTGAAAAAGAATGCCTATATCTGTCCGCATTGCGGCAATTATTTCCGTGTTCATGCAAGGAGAAGAATCGAAATGTTGGCAGATGAAGGAACCTTTGAAGAGTGGGATAAGGTAATGCCAATAAGTAATCCTTTGTCCTATAAAGGGTACGAAGAGAAGGTAAAAAAGCTTCAGGAAAAGACAAACCTGGACGAAGCAATTGTCACAGGAAAGGCAAAAATAGGCGGAATATCTGTAGTGCTTGGAGTGTGTGACAGCCGTTTTCTCATGGCTAGTATGGGAGAAAATGTGGGAGAAAAAATTGCCAGAGCAGTGGAAAGGGCAACACAGGAACGTCTGCCTGTAGTGCTTTTTGCCTGCTCAGGAGGTGCCAGAATGCAGGAAGGAATTGTATCCCTGATGCAGATGGCAAAGACTTCCGCAGCTTTAAAAAGACACAGCGATTCCGGGCTTCTTTATATCAGCGTCCTTACGAATCCAACTACCGGTGGTGTGACAGCAAGCTTTGCCATGTTGGGAGATATTATCCTGGCAGAACCAGGTGCATTAATTGGTTTTGCAGGTCCCAGAGTGATCGAACAGACCATCGGGCAAAAGCTTCCCAAAGGCTTCCAGAGAGCGGAATTTCTTCTGGAACACGGCTTTGTGGACAAGATCGTAAAGCGTGAGGAGCAGAGGATCGTATTGGCGGATATTCTGAGATTACATCAGAACAAAGTCCTGAATAATGTACAGTCCGATAATACGGACATTAAAAATGGGTTCAAGTCTGACAATCAGGAATCGATGAAAACTGTTGAGGAAGATAATAGGATCTGGCCGGACTTCGTTCCATCCGGAGATTTCACTCCTTGGGAACATGTCCAGCTTGCCAGAGCCAAAACACGCCCTACAGGAAGGGATTACATCGAAGCGCTTTTTGACGATTTCATGGAATTTCACGGAGACCGTCACTGCGGGGATGATCCGGCAGTGATCGGTGGTGTGGCATTTTTCCACGGACAGCCGATAACTGTCCTTGCACAGGAAAAAGGAGAGGGTACAAAGGAAAACATTACCCGGAATTTCGGAATGGTATCTCCGGAGGGGTACTGGAAATCCCTGCGCCTGATGCAGCAGGCAGAGAAATTTCACCGTCCGGTGATCTGCCTTGTAGATACGCCAGGTGCATTCTGCGGGCTGGAAGCAGAGGAACGTGGACAGGGTGAAGCCATTGCAAAAAATCTCTATACACTGGCAGGTCTCACAGTGCCGGTGCTTTCCGTTGTGATCGGTGAAGGCGGAAGCGGAGGTGCCCTTGCCTTGGCGGTGGCAGATGAGGTATGGATGCTGGAGCATTCCGTTTATTCCATCCTGTCCCCGGAGGGCTTTGCCTCCATTCTCTGGAAAGACAGCAAAAAGGCAAAGGAAGCAGCAGCAGTGATGAAGCTCACAGCTGCAGACCTTTACCAGATGGGGATGATCGAGCATGTGATCCCGGAAACAGAGCCTGTAAATCGTGAGAATATAAACGATGCAACGGCTTATCTGGAAAATGGAATTGTAGATTTTCTTGAGAAATATGGACAGAAAAAAACGGAAAAGCTTTTGGAACATCGCTATGAACGTTTCCGGAAAATGTAGAAGCAATAAGTGCAGTGATTTTGTGGCCCGCAAAGCAAAAATCCAGTGGAAAAAATCCCATATTTATGTTACGATGGCTTCATAAACAGAGAACCGGAGAAGCTTTTTTGCTCCGGAGAAACAGGAGCGGGTTAGAGTGGACAATCGGGAAGTTATAAATGACGTGCTGGTGAATCTGTTCAATGAGATCCTCCGACTGGAGGAGGAAGCCATCATCACAGATAAATATAAAGATATTTCCAACAATGATATGCACATTATCGAGGCTGTAGGCCTTGGAGGGGGGAACATGTCCTCCATTGCAGCCAAGCTTAAGATCACCGTAGGCTCCCTCACAACATCTATGAACAGTCTTGTAAAAAAAGGCTATGTGAAGAGAGAGCGAAGTGAGAAGGACCGGCGTGTGGTATTTATCCAGCTTACAAATAAGGGACGTATGGCATATCATCATCATGCGGAGTTTCATAGGCAGATGACAGAAGCGGTGATCGCAGAGCTGAATGAGAATGAGACAGAAGTGCTGGTAAAAGCACTGGACGGACTGCGTAAATTTTTTAGACAGTATCACGAACAATAAAGAAATGTATAATAAAAGCATCCGGATCGGTAATAAAGGACAATTACCGATCCGGATGCTTTTTGCATAACAGGCATTTTCGACACGGACATTTATTGAAAATGATGTTAAATGTCGCCTTTG
>ERZ772885.1342-NODE-1342-length-15182-cov-10.066570_pt1 | contig 15182 bp, 6 predicted proteins | sample MGYA00580580_ERZ772885 | MGnify/ENA primary metagenome ERZ772885 (study PRJEB29015, sample SAMEA2737673) | human gut metagenome | biome: human gut; feature: human-associated habitat; material: faeces | place: China | collected 2012 ...
ACGCCGAGAGTAGTTGGTGGGAAACTGCCTGCGAGGGTAGGAAGCTGCCACGCTTACATATGGAGGATTAGCTCAGTTGGGAGAGCGTCTGCCTTACAAGCAGAGGGTCACAGGTTCGAGCCCTGTATCCTCCATTGAGCCGTTAGCTCAGTTGGTAGAGCAACTGACTTTTAATCAGTGGGTCGACAGTTCGAGCCTGTCACGGCTCAGAGAATTATTGGTTTTAAATGGCGGCTCAAGTCGATTTTTCGCCGACTTAGCTCAGTTGGTAGAGCATCTGTCTTGTAAACAGGGGGTCGAAGGTTCGAATCCTTTAGTCGGCATGGTACCAATAATTTGATAGCATCATGTTTCATGCGGAAGTAGTTCAGTGGTAGAACATCACCTTGCCATGGTGGGGGTCGCGGGTTCGAATCCCGTCTTCCGCTTCCTCGGGAAGTAGCTCAGCTTGGTAGAGCACTACGTTCGGGACGTAGGGGTCGCAAGTTCGAATCTTGTCTTCCCGATTCTTGGATCACGAATAGTCGTGGTCTTTTTTTTGCGTTCAAAGTCATAAATTTGTATAAACGGACAGATGTCAGTATAATGTGTAATAGTCAAGATTGGTCAAAGTCAAAAAGGATTGAATGACATGCAGCGTGAGAACATTTCGGACATCATTGAAACCTATCTAAAAACGATATTGGCGCAAGAAGCGGCTGTTGAAATCAGACGCGCTGAAATTGCTCGTCGTTTCAATTGTGTACCCTCACAGATCAATTATGTGATCAAAACCAGATTCACACCTGCTCGCGGTTATATCGTAGAGAGCAAACGTGGTGGCGGTGGCTATATTCGAATCGTGAAGGTCAAATTGACAGATGATCAGGATCTCATTCAGATCATGCGACAGCATATTCCAAGTCGTTTGCGGATGCGGGATGCCCGAGATTTGATTCAGGAATTGTTTGATAACGGGTTGATCGCCCGCCAGTCTGGCAACCTGATGCTCGCGGTGATGGATCATGAGACGTTGGGCATCTTCGACCAAGGGGCAGAAGAGCATCTACGATCGCGTTTGTTCCTTGCATTTTTGGATCGTTTGCGGTATGAAAGATGAAACAGTTTATCATCAGTTTTTAAAAAAGGGAGCGTGCTTATGGACAACTTATTTACCCCTAGTGCTAAAAATGTATTGCTTTTAGCCCAGGAACAAGCGAAGTACTTCCATCATCATGCTGTTGGGACAGAACATTTGCTCATGGCACTGGTCATGGAAAAAGATGGTATCGCTGGTAAGACGCTGCGTCAGTTAGGGGTCACTGAAAATGATGTCCATGACGAGATCGAGCGCTTCACAGGGTATGGGACTGTTGATGCCGCTGGTCAAGCTAGTGATAGTTATTTGCCTTACTCACCAAAAGGTAAAGAGATTTTGGCGTTTGCAGGTGACGAAGCAAAACGGTTAGGTGCTTTAAAGATCGGTACCGAGCACGTTTTGCTTGGCTTGCTACGTGAAGATGACATCTTGGCAGCACGGATTTTGCAAAACCTTGGTCTCAGTCTTTCGAAGACGCGTCAAATGGTCTTCAAGAAGATGGGGATTGCGGACACTGCAGCAAAGCGTCGCCCAATGGCACGTGGCGGTGCTCGTCAAGATGGACAAGGTACGCCAACGCTAGATGGTTTGGCGCGGGATTTGACTCAAATGGCGCGCGAGAATCGGATGGATCCGGTTGTTGGGCGTGACAAAGAGGTACGCCGGCTGATCCAGATTCTGGCACGGCGGACAAAGAACAACCCTGTACTGATTGGCGAACCTGGTGTTGGTAAAACTGCAATTGCAGAAGGCTTTGCTGAGAAAATTGTGTCTGGCAAAGTGCCGGATGACATGGTCAACAAGCGTTTGATGATGCTTGATATGGGTTCACTTGTCGCTGGCACCAAGTATCGTGGTGAGTTTGAAGATCGGCTGAAGAAGATCATTGATGAAATTTATAAAGATGGCAATGTCATTTTGTTCATTGATGAATTGCATACTTTGATCGGTGCTGGCGGCGCAGAAGGCGCTATTGATGCTTCCAATATTTTGAAACCGGCATTAGCTCGTGGTGAATTACAATTGATCGGTGCCACGACCTTAGATGAATATCAAAAGTATATTGAAAAAGATGCTGCTTTGGAGCGGCGGTTTGCGACGATTCAAGTCGACGAACCAACTGAAGAAGAAGCTGAACAAATTTTGAAGGGCTTGCGTCCTCGTTATGAGACGCATCACGGTGTCACGATTACTGACGAAGCGCTGCATCAGGCGGTAGTTTTGTCATCACGGTACATCACGACTCGGTTCTTGCCTGACAAGGCAATTGATCTAGTTGACGAAAGTGCGGCGAAGGTTCGCTTGGACAAGGCCAATGTTGAGACGAAGGCCGACAAGCTTCAGGATGAACTGGCCAAGCTGGTAGCTGATAAAGAAGACGCTATTGACCATCAAGATTTCGAAACGGCTGCGAACATCCGGACTCAGGAAGCTGATTTAAAAACGAAGTTGGCCGACACGCCTGAACCAGTTAATGAAAGTGGCGTTCGAACTGACATTAAAGTGACGGGCGACGATGTGGCAGAAGTGGTTTCTCAATGGACCGGTGTGCCAGTCACCCAGTTGCAGAAAAAAGAATCCGATCGGTTGGTTAACTTGGAGAAGATCCTGCATGAGCGGGTTGTGGGCCAAGACGAAGCAGTTTCCGCCGTTGCGCGTGCTATCCGGCGTGCTCGTTCTGGTTTGAAAGATCCGACGCGGCCAATTGGTTCCTTCATGTTCCTCGGGCCGACAGGTGTTGGGAAAACGGAGCTGGCTAAGGCGTTAGCCGAGGCAATGTTTGGTTCTGAAGATGCCATGATCCGGGTTGATATGTCTGAGTACATGGAGAAATTTAGTACCAGTCGGTTGATCGGCGCGGCCCCTGGTTACGTTGGTTACGACGAAGGCGGTCAACTAACCGAAAAAGTCCGCAACAAGCCTTACTCGGTTGTGTTGTTGGACGAAGTTGAAAAGGCGCATCCAGATGTCTTTAACATTTTGCTGCAGGTGCTGGATGATGGCTATTTAACCGATTCAAAAGGTCGGCGGGTTGATTTCCGTAACACGATTTTGATCATGACCAGTAATATCGGCGCAACCGCTATTCGTGACGATAAGACTGTTGGCTTTGGTGCCAAGGATCCACAAGCTGACTTTAACGCCATGAAGAGCCGGATGCTGGACGAACTTAAAAAAGCGTTCCGACCAGAATTCCTTAACCGAATTGATGAAACCGTGGTCTTCCACAGTCTCAACAAGGCTGAGCTGCATGAAATCGTTAAGATCATGACGAAGACAGTGCTTAGTCGCATTAAGGATCAAGGGATTGACGTTAAAATTACCCCAGCCGGTATTGACGCTGTCGCCGCTGCCGGCTTCGATCCAGAGTACGGTGCACGTCCAATTCGGCGGGCACTGCAAACCGGTGTCGAAGATCAGTTAAGTGAACTCTTATTGACAGGCCAAGCTAAAACCGGTGACTTGATCCAAATTGGGGCTAAAAAAGGCAAGCTGACATTTACTGTTAAAGAGAACAAAGGCAAGCAAAAAGAAAACGGTGCTTCAAAAGAACCCGTTAAAGCCTAGTGTTGATAATGAAGAAATCGCGGCTGTTAGGCTGCGATTTCTTTTTGGCTTTGCTTGCGCAGCACGGATCAACCTCCGCTTGACATCGTTGATTGATACGCGTATTATGAATCTAATCGCATTTCGGTTTGGACAGGCTGTCAGGACGATCTATTGTCCGTTCTGGCTAATGAAAAAGCAAAAACAGCAGGCTGGTTGAAGGTCGATCTGTTTTTGGTTTTTTTTTGCTCAAAATGTCTGCGGGATGGTCGTTGTCATGTAAACTTAACAATATTTACATTATTTTTACAATCAACCTGAGCCGGAAAATCTTACAAGGGGTGAATAATTTGGCAGGACACTTAGTGAATTATGGTAAGCACCGGACACGCCGGTCCTATGCCCGGATCAAGGAAGTTTTGGATCTTCCTAATCTGATCGAGATCCAAACGAATTCTTACCAATGGTTCCTCGATGAAGGTCTCAAAGAAATGTTCGACGATATTATGCCGATCGATGACTTTCAAGGGAAACTGTCACTGGAATTTGTCGGCTATCAACTGCTGGAACCAAAATATACTGTTGAGGAAGCACGCCAACACGATGCAAACTACTCTGCACCGTTGCATGTGACCTTGCGTTTAACCAACCATGAAACAGGCGAGATTAAGAGCCAAGATGTGTTCTTTGGCGACTTCCCGCTGATGACCAAACAAGGGACGTTTATTATTAATGGTGCCGAACGGGTCATCGTTTCTCAGTTGGTCCGTTCACCTGGCGTTTATTTCCATAGCGAAACAGACAAGAACTCACGTGTCACTTATGGCACAACCGTGATTCCTAACCGGGGCGCTTGGCTTGAATATGAAACTGACGCCAAAGATATCGCGTATGTCCGAATCGATCGGACACGGAAGATTCCGCTGACCGAATTGGTTCGGGCGTTGGGCTTCGGTTCCGATCAAGACATTATCAACATGTTTGGTGACAATGATTCCTTGATGCTTACGCTTGAAAAAGATGTGCATAAGAATACGGATGATTCCCGTACGGACGAAGCGTTGAAGGATATCTACGAACGTCTACGTCCTGGCGAACCAAAAACAGCCGATTCATCGCGGTCTCTTTTGTATGCCCGCTTCTTCGACCCGAAGCGTTATGATCTTGCTTCGGTTGGTCGTTACAAAGTGAATAAGAAACTGAGCCTTAAGACCCGGCTTTTGAATCAGGTTTTGGCAGAAACACTGGCCGATCCTGATACTGGTGAAGTCATTGCGCAAAAGGGCACCAAGGTTGATCGTCAAGTGATGGACAAGTTGGCACCATATCTTGACCGCGATGATTTCAAGACCATCACCTACCAACCTTCCGATCAAGGCGTTGTCACTGATCCGATCGAATTACAGAGTATCAAAGTATACTCACAAGTGACCCCTGATAAAGAAATCAATTTGATTGGTAATGGTCATATTGGTAAAAAAGTGAAGCACATCGTCCCAGCTGATGTTTTGGCATCAATGAACTACTTCCTGAATCTTCAGGAAGGCTTGGGTTCAATTGATGACATTGATCACTTGGGTAACCGGCGGATTCGTTCCGTTGGTGAACTGTTGCAAAACCAATTCCGGATCGGGCTTTCTCGGATGGAACGTGTTGTCCGTGAGCGGATGTCCATTCAAGATACCGCTACGGTAACACCGCAACAATTGATCAACATTCGGCCAGTTGTAGCTTCTATCAAGGAATTCTTCGGCAGTTCCCAACTGTCGCAGTTTATGGATCAGACGAATCCGCTTGGTGAGTTAACGCATAAGCGTCGTCTGTCTGCTCTTGGACCTGGTGGGTTGACGCGTGACCGTGCCGGTTATGAAGTCCGGGACGTTCACTACACCCATTATGGCCGTATGTGTCCGATTGAAACGCCTGAAGGCCCGAACATCGGGTTGATTAACAGTCTTGCTTCTTATGCGGTTGTTAATCCTTATGGTTTTATTGAAACGCCATATCGTCGTGTTTCTTGGGATACGCATAAAGTTACCGACAAAATCGACTATTTGACTGCCGATGAAGAAGATAACTACATCGTTGCGCAGGCGAACTCGCCTTTGAACGACGATGGTTCCTTTGTTGACGAAACCGTCCTGGCTCGTCACAAGGATAACAACATTGAAATCTCTCCAGACAAAGTTGACTACATGGACGTTTCGCCTAAACAGGTTGTTGCGGTCGCAACGGCTTGCATTCCTTTCTTGGAAAACGATGACTCCAATCGTGCTTTGATGGGTGCGAACATGCAACGTCAGGCTGTGCCGTTGGTTAATCCGCATGCCCCACTTGTTGGGACTGGGATGGAATACAAGGCAGCCCATGACTCCGGGACAGCGGTTTTGGCTAATAACGCTGGTACCGTTGAATATGTTGATGCTAAGCAAATTCGGGTTCGTCGTGAAGATGGCGCCTTGGATGCCTACAACTTGATGAAATTCAAGCGTAGTAACGCCGGTAAAAACTACAACCAGCGGCCAATCGTGACCATCGGCGATCATGTTGATGTTGACGAAATCATCGCTGATGGACCAGCCATGCAAAATGGTGAATTGGCATTGGGACAAAACCCGATCATCGCCTTCATGACTTGGAACATGTACAACTACGAAGATGCGATTGTGCTCTCCGAACGACTCGTTAAAGATGATGTTTACACCTCAATCCATATTGAAGAATATGAATCTGAAGCACGTGACACCAAGCTTGGACCTGAAGAAGTAACGCGTGAAATTCCAAACGTCGGTGAAGAAGCCCTTAAGGATCTGGATGAATTTGGTGTCGTTCGTGTCGGTGCTGAAGTGCGTGACGGTGATATTTTGGTCGGCAAGGTTACACCTAAGGGCGTTACTGAATTGTCAGCTGAAGAACGGTTACTGCATGCGATCTTTGGTGAGAAAGCACGTGAAGTACGTGACACCTCGCTGCGGGTTCCTCATGGCGGCGGCGGGATCATTCAAGACGTTAAGATCTTTACTCGTGAAGCCGGCGATGAACTGTCTCCTGGTGTGAATATGATGGTCCGCGTTTATATTACGCAGAAGCGGAAGATTCAGGTCGGTGATAAGATGGCCGGTCGTCACGGGAACAAAGGGACGGTTTCCGTCGTTGTGCCTGAAGAGGACATGCCATACTTGCCAGACGGTACCCCAGTTGACATCTGCTTGTCACCAATGGGTGTGCCAAGTCGTATGAACATCGGACAGGTGCTGGAATTGCATCTGGGGATGGCTGCACGTAACTTGGGCATTCATGTTGCAACGCCTGTTTTCGATGGTGCCAACGATAAAGATTTGTGGGCAACCGTTAAGGAAGCCGGTATGGCATCTGATGGTAAGTCTGTCTTGTATGACGGTCGAACTGGTGAACCATTCGAAAACCGTGTTTCTGTCGGAATCATGTACTACATGAAACTGTCTCACATGGTTGACGATAAGATTCATGCTCGTTCCATTGGACCTTACAGTTTAGTTACCCAACAGCCACTTGGTGGTAAAGCTCAGTTTGGTGGTCAGCGTTTTGGTGAAATGGAAGTTTGGGCCCTTGAAGCTTATGGCGCGGCTTATACTTTGCAGGAAATCCTGACTTACAAGTCCGATGACGTGGTTGGCCGGGTTAAGACCTATGAAGCCATCGTTAAGGGCGAACCGATTCCTAAGCCGGGTGTACCAGAATCCTTCCGTGTGCTTGTCAAAGAATTGCAAGCACTGGGTCTGGATATGAAGGTCCTTGGCGCGGATAAAAAAGAAATTGAACTGCGGGACATGGACGACGACGAGGATGACATTGTTTCTGTCGATGCCTTGGCGAAGTTTGCTGCTCAGCAGGAAGAAAAGAAGGCTCACGAAGCCGCAGCACAAGCAACTGACGGTAAGTCTGCCAACAGTACCGACGATAAGAAATAGGAGGTTAGCCCTTTGATTGATGTCAATAAGTTTGAAAGTATGCAAATCGGCTTAGCCTCGCCAGATAAAATCCGTAGCTGGTCCTATGGGGAAGTTAAAAAACCTGAGACCATCAACTACCGGACGTTAAAACCTGAGCGGGACGGCTTGTTCGATGAACGCATCTTCGGACCGACCAAGGACTGGGAATGTGCCTGTGGCAAGTACAAGCGGATTCGTTATAAGGGAATCGTTTGTGATCGCTGCGGTGTTGAAGTTACTCGTTCCAAGGTTCGCCGTGAGCGGATGGGTCATATCGAACTAGCCGCACCGGTTACCCACATCTGGTACTTCAAGGGCATCCCAAGTCGGATGGGTCTGGTACTGGACATGTCACCGCGGTCACTCGAAGAGATCATTTATTTTGCGTCCTACGTTGTGATCGATCCTGGCGATACGCCGATGGAGAAAAAGCAGCTCCTGACCGAACGTGAATATCGTGAAAAACGCGAAGAATACGGTCAAACCTTCAATGCCAAGATGGGTGCTGAAGCCATCAAGGAATTGTTGCAGGATGTTGAGCTTGATAAAGAAGTTGCCGAATTAAAGGAAGACCTGAAGTCAGCCCAAGGCCAAAAGCGGACCCGTGCGATTCGCCGGTTGGATATTCTGGATGCCTTCAAGGAATCCGGTAATGATCCAGCTTGGATGGTCATGGACACGATCCCAGTTATCCCACCGGATCTGCGGCCAATGGTTCAACTTGAAGGTGGCCGTTTTGCCACTTCCGATCTGAACGACTTGTATCGACGGGTTATCAACCGAAATAATCGGTTGAAGCGCCTGCTTGATCTCAATGCGCCAAGTATCATTGTTCAAAACGAAAAGCGGATGCTGCAGGAAGCGGTTGATGCTTTGATTGATAATGGTCGTCGTGGCCGTCCGGTTACGGGGCCAGGTAATCGCCCGCTCAAGTCCCTGTCACACATGCTGAAAGGGAAGCAAGGCCGGTTCCGTCAGAACTTGCTTGGTAAGCGTGTCGATTACTCCGGCCGTTCCGTTATTGATGTCGGCCCATGGCTGAAGTTCTATCAATGCGGTGTACCACGTGAAATGGCATTGGAACTGTTCAAGCCATTTGTGATGCGCGAATTGGTTAAGCGCGACATGGCTAGCAACATCAAAAATGCTCGTCGCAAGATTGATCGCCAAGATGATGATGTTTGGGACGTGCTTGAAGATGTCATCAAGGAACGTCCAGTGCTGTTGAACCGTGCACCTACCTTGCATCGACTTGGGATTCAGGCATTTGAACCTGTCCTTGTTGATGGGAAGTCCATCCGGTTGCACCCGCTGGTCTGCGAAGCTTATAACGCTGACTTTGATGGTGACCAGATGGCGATCCATGTACCGCTATCTGACGAAGCTATGGCTGAAGCACGGATGCTGATGTTGGCTGCACACCATATTTTGGCACCAAAAGATGGCAAGCCAATCGTTACGCCATCACAGGACGTTGTGCTGGGTAACTACTACCTGACCATGGAACAAAAAGGTCGCGAAGGTGAAGGCATGATCTTTAAGGACACCAACGAAGTGTTGATGGCCTTGCAAAACGGTTATGTCCACTTGCACAGCCGCATCGGGATTGCGACTAATTCCTTTACGGACAAGCCGTTTACCGATGATCAGAAACAAAAGATCATGGTCACCAGTGTTGGTAAGGCGATCTTTAACGAGATTATGCCGAAAGACTTCCCATATTTGAATGAACCGACGCAGGATAACATCGTCAATGGTGTGCCGGATAAGTATTTCATCGATAAGGGTGAAGACATCAACGACTACCTTGAAGATGCACCGTTAATCGATCCATTCAAGAAAGGCTTCCTGTCTGACATCATCGCGCAGGTTTTCAAGGTCTATAAGGTTCAGCGGACCAGTGATTTGCTTGATGATATGAAGACCTTGGGCTATACGCAGTCCACGAACTCTGGCTTGACTGTCGGGATCGCTGACATTACTAACTTGAAGGAAAAGCCTGAAATTGTGGAAGCTGCCCATAAGAAGGTTGCCACTGTTTCCAAGCAGTTCCGTCGTGGGTTGATTACCGACGAGGAACGGCATGATCGGGTTATCCAGATCTGGAATGATGCCAAAGATGATATTCAGCAGAAGCTGGTTGATTCGTTTGACCCGAACAACCCAATTTCGATGATGTCCGATTCAGGTGCTCGTGGTAACATTTCTAACTTTACACAGCTTGCCGGCATGCGTGGTCTGATGGCTGCGCCAAACGGTGGGATGATGGAAGTGCCTGTTATCTCGAACTTCCGTGAGGGCCTGTCCGTCATGGAAATGTTCATGTCAACTCATGGTGCTCGTAAAGGGATGACCGATACGGCGCTGAAGACGGCTGATTCAGGTTATCTGACTCGGCGGCTGGTTGATGTTGCACAGGATGTCATTGTTCGTGAAGAGGACTGCGGTACCGACCGTGGCTTAGTTGTCAGTGCTATCCGTGAAGGTAATGAAATGATCGAACCGTTGTATGATCGACTGGTTGGTCGTTTCACCATGAAGGATGTGTTGGATCCGAAGAGTGGTGAAGTGCTCGTCAAGCGCAATACCTTGATGGACGAAGATACTGCTCAGATGATCGTGGATGCCGGGGTTGAATCCGTCACGATCCGTTCGGTCTTCACTTGCAACACCAAACATGGTGTCTGCCAGAAGTGCTACGGTCGTAACATGGCCACTGGCGAACAAGTTGAAGTCGGCGAAGCTGTCGGGACTGTTGCTGCGCAATCTATCGGTGAACCTGGTACCCAGCTGACCATGCGGAACTTCCATACTGGCGGTGTTGCCGGTGGCGAAGATATTACGCAAGGGCTGCCTCGTGTTCAGGAAATCTTTGAAGCTCGTAACCCTAAAGGTGAAGCTGTGATTACGGAAGTGACCGGTGAAATTACGGCGATTGACGAAAATCCAGCTGAGCACACACGGGAAATCACGGTCAAAGGTGAAACCGACACCCGGACTTACAGCGTGCCATATGCTTCCAGTGTGGCAGTTGCTGAAGGCGACCACATTAATCGTGGCGAACGCCTGACTGGTGGTTCGATTGATCCTAAGCAATTGATTAAAGTGCGCGATGTCATGGCCACCGAAAATTACCTGCTTTCTGAAGTTCAGAAAGTTTACCGTATGCAAGGTGTTGATATCGGCGATAAGCACGTTGAAGTGATGGTCCGCCAGATGCTGCGCAAGATCCGGGTCATGGATCCAGGCGACACCAACATCTTGCCAGGAACCTTACTCGATATTGCTGACTTTAAGGAAAAGAATACGCAGGCAATTATCAGTGGCGGTATCCCTGCTACTGGCCGGCCAGTTCTACTGGGGATCACCAAGGCTTCCTTGGAGACCAACAGTTTCCTGTCTGCCGCTTCCTTCCAGGAAACGACACGGGTATTGACCGATGCCTCGATTCGCGGCAAGAACGATCCACTGATCGGTTTGAAGGAAAATGTCATCATTGGGAAGATCATTCCGGCTGGTACCGGGATGGCAACGTATCGACACGAAGAACCAAAGAGTGTCGGCACCGTTTCCGACAGTGTCTATTCGATTTCAGACATCGAAAAGCAAATGAAAGCAAAAGACGGCCAGCAAGGCGATACGGACAAAAAGTAATCGCGTGAACTGACAGTTAAACCAAAAAGAAGCGGCGTAAACATCTGAAAAGATGCTTGCGCCGCTTTTTTGGTGAGCGCGAGTAGGAGCGTTTAGAAACTGGGACGTAAGTGGCCTTGAAGCTCAATGACATGGGGTGGTCACTGAGCTTCAAGGTCCTTACGTGTAGGTTTCTGCGACTGCGAGCGCGTTATAGTCCGCCATTGACCAAAGCAAAGCACGCATAACCAGCCGCTAAATGACTGATCATTGGCAAACTCGGCGGACGGGCAGCTATCCAATGCAGGCAGGCGGTTCCGCAAGCAATCAGTGTCACGATTAACGCTGCCTCGAGTCGTAAAACGCAGGCCAGCAAGGCAATTAACATCACATCCGCACTCCCAAGCCCTTGCGACACAACGGCTAAACCGCCAATCATGACAGCAAGTAGCATCATGCCGAAAAGGTCATGGGGAAAACAAACCAGCAAAGTCAAACACCAACCAGTAAAGCTGAAGAAAGGAACCGTTCGCTCATGCCAGTCAGCCACGCTAAAGATGATTAAGCCTGAGGCAAGCAAAAAAGTTAACCAAGTATGGATGCTTAATCCAGAGAGGACGGCTAATAGACAGTGAAAGCAACGGGTTGCCAAGCTGTGCTGGCGAACTAAGTACAGAACAATGAGCAAAAGTACGGTTATTAGCATAGCATTCACCTCTTCATGAAGCAGATTTCGCATTTGTTTTTCTTCTTGCACAAGTAAAAAGCAGATGATAATGGGCTAAAAAAGCTCTATTGTTAACGCTGTCAACTTCTGGGAAAATCGATATTTAATAAACCTGTCTAACAGTACATTTTTTAATTGGCTGCAACACCTGATATGTAAGGATTTAAAAGCAAATCACCACTAGGCGAAAAGAATAAACATAAGCATATATATTTAATGAATATTCTTTATAATCCCTTCAATATTTATAGAAATGTTATACAATGATATTGAGCGGAGTGTAAATTAATGTATCCATAAACTATAGGTTAATGGTCTCAGGGGGAGATACCAAGTAGGTTTGTAAAGAGGAGGAAGAGGAGAGAAATGAGAGAGTTAGGTGGCAAGAAAACCGGGCACTTCATGCTCAAAGTGGGGATTTACTTAACGGTGATCCTTGGCATGATTGTACAACTGATTTCGCCAGCACTAGCCCTTGCAGCCGAAAATCCGACACAGGCAGTGACTGGTACGCTCACGATCAAGAACCAAGATGAACAAGGATCACCGCTAAACGGCGCTAAGTATGAGATTCAAAATGAATCGCATCAGGTAGTGGCGAATAGCGAGATTAGTAAGGACGGCCAGGCGACGGTACCAAACTTGCCGGTCGGAAATTACACGGCAACCGAAAAACAGTCTGTTTCCGGTTACACAGCTCTTGAGCAGACGAAAAATTTCAGTGTCGCGGCATCGGGCAATGTGACACTACTGTTTAAGAGTCGCGCATCAGCCACACTTGATAGTGGCAGCAGCAGTAGCACAGCCGCAAAACCAGCGGAAGCGAAGACGCCAGAAGCTGAACCAAGCGCGACACCGGACGCAAAGGCTGATACTGAGCTGCCCAATATTTTCACGAAGGTGGCGCTGAAGGACGGCAATGATCAGCCTTTGGGAACGGAAGTCGATCAGCAAAGTGCTGTGAAGATGGAGATGACCTTTACATTACCGGCAACGAGCACCCCGTTTCCGGCAGGGGCATCCTTTACAACGACCTTGCCAAAGGATCAGATTGCTTTTCCTGAAAGCGGCGGCGGCAACTTTTCCGGTGATGTCGCCTCGTACTATTTTGACGCAACCACAGGACAGCTGACGATCAAACTTTTGAAAGCCACGAGTAATGGTTCTTGGTTAGTGCATATTGCAGCAAGCTTTAAGGCTTTAACTGCTAATGATTCACTCAATCAGACACTGGTTTTCCATACAAAAGATCAGGACACAAAGTTTCCAATCACGTTTAGGTCGAATGCCAAGCCGGTGGTGGTGTATGCGCCTACGACGACACCACAAAGCTTGAATCCGACTGGCATTGCTGGGACCGCGAAGTTTAATTTGAACGGGAACGAAACCAGCAAAACCGATCCGACAAAGTGGGACAGTGATCCGGCTAAACGATCAAAGAACGCTGACATGGCATTGACACTGACGGCACGAGGCAGCGGGACAGATTATCTCAAATCGCTGACCTTTAACGACAGCGACCTGGCGAAAATCAAGGTTTCATCGGCACCAGTCAATATTCTCGGCGGCTTTTCTGAAGAACTTAAGCCGTTAGTCGCCGGCCAAGATTTTCATGCTGTTTTATCGGATGACAAACGAACGGTTAAAATTTATCTGACAGGCGGCTTTAAAAAAACAACTGGGTATCAGGTAGATTATACGGCCACGATTGACCGATCTTTAGACGATACCGGGAAAGTGGGCAGTGCCTTAGTTGAAGGCTATCGTTACTTAACTGGTTCACAGTCGTCTGACGGTTATGACTATGATAGTGTCACCATGCGCAACTCCGGTGTAGCGATCACCAAATCTGGCGATATTACCAATAACTTCCGAGCACTTAACTGGAAAATTAATTGGAATTACAGCATGGATACCATGAAGGCTGGCGCCACGCTAACGGATCGCTTTGGTAAGCAAACCAGCGGGAAAGATGAGCATGATCAACCCAACATCGAGACAGATGGCAATCAAACCTTAGACACGAAGTCCCTGAAGGTCTTTCAAGTCACGTTTGACGAGTGGGCAACGCCGATTGTTTCCAAGGTCGACATCGCGCAGTACTTTAAGCTCACTGAAAAAGGCGACGGCGAGTTTACGCTAACGTATCTTGGCGGCGGTGATCTCCCGGAAAATGCTTCATTCCAGATTCAATATCAAACGAAACTGAAGAACACACCGAAAAATGGCGACAACTTAACCAATATTGTGAATGATCAGAAGAATCATTACGATCATGCGACCTATCCAGTTAGGCTGCCAAGCGGGATTACAAAAGTAGGCGGCAAGATTGATGCCTACAATGGTCAAATGACGTGGCGGATCAATGCCAACCGCGTTTTCCGGAACATGAAGAATGGTAAAATCTTCGACCTTTTCCCGGATGGGGTCGATAAGCTGGACAACGATCCAACGGCCGATAACATCAACACCATCTCCGGTGAAAATGTCTCAGCAAATGTTGACGACGGCGCTAATGACGGTATTCTTGTCTACGCCCAGAATCCGGACGGCGCAAGAACGTTGCTGAAGCCGGGGACTGATTACGATATGAGTACCCAAGACGCTGACGTTCAATCTGCAGTTAAGCAATATAACGACAAGGATAAGACCAATCCGATTAATGCGAATGGTCAGGAAAAAGGCATTCGCGGCTTTGTCGTCACGCTCAAAGGGGCGTATGCAGAAACAGATTCGCAAATTGTGATTTATACGCATACTAAGCTGGACATGTTGAAGCTAGGCCAAGTCGGTCACGACCCAGACGCTTTGAAAAAGGCTTTAAATAATCGCGCATTTTTCTTCTTTGACTTGCCACCAGGTGATGATGACGTTGCCAGCGGTGATAGTAGTAGTACACCAACACCAGAAGAAGGGGCCTTTAGCGGAGCCTTGAAGAATTCTTGGAGTGATGCGCCCGATACCCAGTATTGGGGTGTCTTGGTTAATCAATTGGGGCTTCCATATGGCCACATGCACCTGACCGATATTTTGCCGCGGTTTGATGGCGTTAATTACGAGTTGATTCCTGATTCGATTAAATTCTATGAAGTCACGGGACCAGACGGAGTTGATCCATCGAACACAGGTGATCCAGCTTCTTCTAACGATGTGAAAGAAATCAAGACGAGCCCATATTATGGAACCGGTGGTTGGTCATCGACAGCACTTAAGGCTGAGGATGCTG
>ERZ772885.1343-NODE-1343-length-15164-cov-4.478523_pt1 | contig 15164 bp, 10 predicted proteins | sample MGYA00580580_ERZ772885 | MGnify/ENA primary metagenome ERZ772885 (study PRJEB29015, sample SAMEA2737673) | human gut metagenome | biome: human gut; feature: human-associated habitat; material: faeces | place: China | collected 2012 ...
CTGCGGCCGCTGCGGAACCAAGATGCACGCGCCCGGAAATGAACGTGCGATGCAGTGCCCGTCCTGCGGCGCACTCTCCTATCCGGTGATCTGCCCAAGCGTCATTGTCGCCATCACTGATGGCGACCGCCTGCTGCTCACGAAGTATGCGCCATCCCACAGCAGCCACCGTTCCTATGCCCTCGTCGCAGGTTATACAGAAGTCGGCGAGACACTGGAACAGACGGTGCACCGCGAGGTTATGGAGGAAGTCGGATTGAAAGTCAAAAATCTGAGATACTATAAGAGTCAGCCATGGTCCTTCAGCGGTTCGCTGCTTGCCGGCTTCTATTGCGATGTAGACGGCGATCCATCCATCACCCTCGATCGCGACGAGCTCTCCACTGCCGAATGGTTTGACCGCGGTTCCCTGCCCGAAACGCCAAATCTCATCAGCCTGACCGGCGAAATGATCGAATGTTTCCGCCAGGGAAAAGAACCCAGATAGTTTTGTGACTTAGTCACAGAAATTCCCGTTCCGCTGTGGTATTCTACAGACATAACAGGAAAACACTTACCGGGAATTACCCGTACAATAAAAAGGAGGACTTCTATTATGTCATTAATTCATGTTACATCCAAAAACTTCGAAAAAGCTCTGCAGGCAGCACCTGGCGTTGCCGTTGTTGATTTCTTTGCTACCTGGTGCGGACCATGCAAAATGCTCGCCCCGGTCATCGAAGAGGCAGCTGAGGATATGCCGGAGATCCAGTTCTACAAAGTAGACGTTGACGAAGCACCGGAGCTGGCAAGATCCTTTAAAGTCATGAGCGTTCCGACCCTCGCTTTCTTCAAAAACGGCGAGCTCGTAAAGAAAAACGTCGGCGCCGTTTCCTATGAGGAACTGGAAGAGCTGATTAACTCTGTAAAATAAACAGCGTAATATTGGAAATGCAAGAAAAAACGTATCGGCACAAAAACCGATACGTTTTTTCTTGCATTTCTTTCTGTTCTTTTCTATCATGGAAGAAACGGCTGCTGCCGTAGTTTACAAAAGAACGTTCTTCTTCCGAAAGGAGTTTTATTTATGTCATCTTTTCTGGAATCCTGTTTTCAGGAGCATTATCCATTTTATTCAAAGCTTACCGCCGATGAACAGCAGACACTCGTGCTCTCTTCCGTCCTGACGACGTATCAGCGCGGCGATTTTCTCTACAGCTGTGACGATGACTGTCTCGGCGTTCTGCTTGTCCTCTCCGGCAAGCTCCGCATCTTTATCCAATCCGGCGAGCAGCGGGAAATTACCCTGTTTACCACCGGTCCCGGCGAAGTCTGCACTCTGTCTGCCTCCTGTGCGATGCAGGAAATCAGCTTTGATATTCTGATTGAGGCCGAGGAGGAGACGAAAGTTCTCATCACTCCGGCCAGCACGTTCCGCAGACTGTTAAATCAGAATATTTACGTTGAAAACTACATTTACCGGGAAACAACGGAGCATTTTTCCGAAGTCATGTGGGCGATGGGCCAGCTTCTCTTTACGCGGCTTGACCAGCGCCTTGCCGGATATCTCGAGGATGAACGCATCCGCACCGGTTCCCCGGTGCTCTCCACCACGCACGAGCAGATCGCGCGGAACCTCGGCAGTGCCAGAGAGGTCGTTTCCCGCACCTTAAAGTCGTTCGAGAAAGACGGCATCGTCGCACTCTCCCGCGGCACGGTCACGATTCTCGATGTCAAAAAGCTCCGCGGCATCTGCCGGATGCGCCGATAGTTCTTCTACGCGCGCAAACATTTTCCCACAGGCTCTGCCCTGCCGCTCGAGAAAATATTTTTCAAAAGCGTTCTAACGGCACTCCATCTTAATTTCAATCTCATTTCCTTCCACGGCCACCTTCGCATAACTTCCGACGATCAGCGGCATCGCCGGATGAAGGTGTCCGATGTCGAGATCCATCACGATCGGCACGTTGTATTTTCCAAGCAGATCCGTCACGGCGCGGTACTGGTCGAGTTCCCCGAATTTCTGTCCGAACTGCAGCGGGCGGCCAATCAGAAAGCCTTTCACATATTGGAACCAGCCGGCGTGCTCCATCTGCCAGATTGCGCGGCGGATCGCAAAGACGTTCAGATCGCACGCTTCCAGAAACCAGACAAAACCGTCCTCTTTATATTTTTCCACAAAATCAACCGTTCCGTCGTACTTCGTTCCAAGAATATTGACGAGACAGTCGAGACAGCCGCCGATGAGCCGTCCCTCAAATGCACTGTCCGCATCCGGGAAGCGGCGCAGAACGCGCGGTTCTGTAATCTGGTACGGCAGATACGGATTTTCCTCGCTTCTGCCCTTCGCATCGTCTCTTTCCCATCCCTCATAGCCGCGGACGGTACGCACTTCTCCCGTCAGTACGCCAAACGCATCCGCTACGGATTTATGCCACGGCTCCATGCCGAAATCACTCGCACACGGACCGTAAACAGCCGCCGTATCGCAGATGGTCGGCAGAAGATACGTAAAATGCGTATTGTCAGAATAGCCGAGATACCATTTCGCCGGTGCCTTTCTGATCTTTTCAAAATCCACGTAATCGAGATCCTCGCACATCAGCTCTCCGCCGCCGCAGGAAATCAGACAGTCATTCTTCTCACTGACATAATATTCCGTCAGCTCTTTTCCGCACTCCTCCGGTGCCGCGCTGATTCCGATGCCGTGCTCTGCATAGCAGTTTGGCCCAAGATCCAGCTGATATCCCATCTCTTTCCATTTTTTCTGTGCATTTGCAAACGCGGACTTGTATGGCTCTGTTGTGCATCCAAACGATGGTGCCACAAAGCCGATCGTTCCGCCCTTTTTCAGATTTTCCGGAAACCTCATGTCGCATCCTCCTTTATCCTAATTCTTCTGCCTCCAGATTCTTATACTGCGTCAGCTCATCCCCGAAAATCAGCTCTCCGTCGTTCTGCGCAAAGTACAGCTCCTCTTCTTTTTCCAGTTTTGCCTTTCCGTTCGTCCCCTCGGTAATCTCCGCGCAGAGACGGTCCACCTCCGTTTTCGGAACGAGAACGCGGATTTTCACCTGATCGGTGTACTCGGATTCCAGAATCGGAATCCCCCGCTGGCCGAGCAGATACTGGATTTTACCGATGCCGTTGTAATCCGTCTCAATCAACAGCCGCACGCCGCAGATCTCGTCAATCAGAACACTGTTTGCCAGCCCCTCCTGCACCGCCTGCGAGTACGCGCGCACCAGGCCGCCCGTTCCCAGCAGCGTACCGCCGAAATACCGCGTCACCACAACAAGCACATTGCGGAGGCCTGCTCCCTGTACCACATCGAGCATCGGCCGCCCTGCCGTGCCGGAAGGCTCCCCGTCGTCGCTGCAGCGCACCGTCTCCTGATTTTCTCCAATAATATACACAAAACAGTTATGCCGCGCATCCCAGTATTTTTTCCGCAGAGCTTCCAGGCAGGAAAGTGCCTCCTCCTCAGATTCCACCAGACGCACCGTCGCAATAAAACGTGATTTCTTCTCCACGATTTCCCCGGTTCCACCCCGGTAAACCGTCCGAAACTGATCGATCATATGTCCTTACTCCTTCACCCAAATATGTACCTATCTTACCATATCATTTCTGAAAAATCAGCATTCTTTTCAGAAATACTTTTATTCCAGCCCTTTGTTTGGTATAATAAAAATAAGTATACCCTGCTTTTTGCAGGGCAGGAACACCATTGATTACTGAACTGAATCAGTTTTGCAGGAACATGACATAAGGAGGATTTTCTATATGCACTTTGGAAAAAGTCATCTGGAAGACAAACGTGAAGATCTGCGGTCCCATTACGGAAAGATTGAAAAGACGGCCGGCGTGACGGCGCTGCGCATCGCGTTCTGTCTTCTTCTTGTCGTTCTCGTCTGCGGTGCCGGGCTTGTGATCGGCGCTGTCCGCGGCGTGATTGACAGTGCCCCTGATATCTCGGAGGCAAATATCATGCCGCTCGGCAACGCGTCGTTTATCTACGATGCTGACGGCAACCAGGTACAGAAGCTGACCGGGGCTCAGGGAAACCGTGTCTCGATTTCGATTGAGGAAATTCCGCTCGATATGCAGCACGCGATCGTCGCGGTTGAGGATGCCCGTTTTTATGAGCACAACGGCATCGATCCGAGCGGTATCATCCGTGCTTTCGTTGTCGGCGTCAGCCACGGCTTTCATTTTACCGAGGGCGCCAGCACGATCACACAGCAGCTCTTAAAAAACAATGTTTTCACTGACTGGATGGAAGAGACGCGGATGCAGAGCTTCAAGCGGAAGATCCAGGAACAGTACCTGGCGCTGAAGCTGGAAAAAACACTGACTGCAGAGGGTGAAAACGCCAAAGACGTTATTCTGGAAAATTATCTGAATACGATCAACTTAGGTTCCGGCTGCTACGGTGTCCAGACGGCAGCGCAGACGTATTTCGGAAAGGATGCAAAAGATCTGACGCTCTCTGAATGCGCCGTTCTTGCCGCAATTCCAAAGGCGCCGACGGCATATAATCCGAAAAACCACCCGGAGAAAAACCAGCAGCGCCGCGACAAGATCCTGAACAACATGAAAGAGCAGGGCTACATCACCGAAGAAGAATACACCATTGCCATGAACGACAATGTTTACGACCGCATCGCCATGCACACGCAGTCCCAGGCGGAGAGCGCGCCGTACTCCTACTTTATCGATGAAGTCATCACCAACCTGATCAACGATCTGATGGTACAGAAAGGCTACACCGAAGTGCAGGCAAAGAACGTTGTCTACAGCGGCGGCCTCAAAATCTATACCACACAGGATTCCTACATGCAGTCGATTCTCGATACGGAATTCCAGAATCCGGAGAACTTCCCGGCGAACACGCAGATCGGTCTCGACTGGGCGCTCACCGTAGAGCAGGCAGACGGCGAGGTACAGAACTACAGCAAAGAGATGCTGCAGCTCTACTTCCGCAACAGCGATCCGAGTTTCGATCTGCTCTTTGACTCCCAGGAGGAGGCACAGAGCTATATCGACCAGTACAAAGCCGCTATCATGCAGGAAGGCGATACGATTGTTGCCGAGCGCAGCAGCTTCACCCCGCAGCCGCAGGCGTGCATGACCGTTATGGACCAGCGCACCGGTTACGTGAAAGCCATCGTCGGCGGACGCGGCGAAAAAACAGCAAGTCTTACCTTCAACCGCGCAACCGATAATTATTCCCAGCCGGGTTCCACGTTCAAGATTCTTTCCGCGTACGGACCGGCGCTCGACCTTGGAAAGATTACACTCGCTACGGTAATTAAGGATGAGCCGTTCAACTACAGTGACGGCACACCGCTGCAGAACTCGGATCTTACCTACCATGGTGATGTTACCGTCCGCCAGGCGATCATCAATTCCATCAATATCCCGGCCGTCAAGGTACTGACCGAGCTTACGCCGAAGGTCGGCTTTGATTATCTGAAGAAGCTTGGTTTTTCCAAACTCTCCGAGGAATACGATGTGATCCAGCCGCTGGCTCTCGGCGGTATCACCTACGGTGTCAGTGATCTCGAACTGACGGCAGCCTACGCGGCAATCGCAGACGGCGGCCAGTACCGCAAGCCGGTGTTCTACACAAAGGTTACCGACAGCAAGGGAAATGTTTTAATTGACAACACAGAAAACAAGGCAACGCAGGTCTTCAAGGCAAGCACTGCCTCCCTCCTCACCAATGTCATGGAGGATGTTCTGGAAAAAGGTACCGGTGTTGCCGCCCGCCTCGACAATATGCACGCAGCCGGAAAAACCGGTACGACGAATGAGGCCAAGGATCTCGTCTTTGCAGGCTTTACACCATATTATACCGCTGCCATCTGGGCAACGTATGATACACACGCGGAGTTTCCGGAGAGCGACCGTGAATTCCACAAACGTCTCTGGGCAAAGGTCATGAATGAAATCCACGAAGGCCTTGCCGATATGGATTTCGAAACTTCCGCAACAGTACAGGAGGCAACGATCTGTACGAAGACCGGCCTGCTCGCCCGCTCAAGCTGCCCGTCCATCACCGAATACTTTGCGGTATCCGATCTGCCGACCGAGCGTTGCAAGGGCCACTACACCGCGCCGGCCTCAACACCGACGCCGACCAGAACCCCTTCCGCAGCATCAACTCCGCAGGCAACCCCGACACCGACGGAGGCACCGCAGGAAACTCCGGCTCCGCCCGAAACACCTGCCGATCCGCCTTCTAATACACCGGAGACTCCTGACACACCGGAGACCCCTGATGCACCGTCAGAACCGGATACCCCGGCGGAGATATCGGAAGTACAGCCGCAGTCCGAAGAGAGCGGCTCTTCCGAATAACTTTTTCAGTCAGTCTATACACAAAAAACCGGCCCTCTGGCATATGCCAGCAGGACCGGTTTTTCTATACTTCTTTTTCCATCTGAATCAATTAGTCAATCAGCATTTTTGCTGCGCCGTAGATACCAGCATCGTTTCCAAGGGAAGCGAGTACGATCGGGGTATCTTTGCATGCGATGAATGCTGCTTCACGGTAGTATTTAGCTACGCCGTCGATCAGGATCTGGCCTGCTTTGGATACACCGCCGCCGACTACGATAACTTCCGGGTCAACAACGCATGCAAATACTGCAAGTGCTCTTCCGAGGTACTCGGAGAACTCCTGAACGATTGCTTCTGCTGCTGCATCGCCTTCTTTTAATGCATCAAAGACAGCTTTTGCACTGATGGACTCTCCTCTTTCTCTTAAAGAAGACGGAGTATCATGGGATGCCAGATATTTCTTTGCCAGACGAACGATACCGGTTGCAGATGTCATCTGCTCGAGGCATCCGTGGTTTCCGCAGTTGCAGACCGCTTCTTCTTCCGGCTCAACACATGCATGACCAACCTCGCCGCCTGCGCCGTGAGCACCTGCTACGATCTTGCCGTCCACGATGATTCCGCCGCCGACACCGGTTCCAAGGGTAACCATAACCAGGTTCTTGCTTCCCTTTCCGCCGCCTGCCCACATCTCACCGAGAGCTGCTGCGTTTGCGTCGTTTGCTGCTTTTACTGCCATTCCGCCGAGTTCGTCGGAAAGCTCTTTTACGATATTTTTATATCCCCAGTTCAGGTTGACTGCGATGGAAAGCTCACCTTTGTCATTAACCGGGCCAGGTACGTCAATGCCGACACCGGCAACATCATCTGCCGCGATACCCTTCTCAGCCATTTTTGCTTTTACGCTTTTTGCGATATCCGGCAGAATTTCGCTTCCGCCGTTTTCGGTGCGGGTCGGGATTTCCCATTTTTCCAACAGAGTTCCGTCTGTCTGGAACAGTCCGCATTTTACTGAAGTACCCCCAACATCGATTCCAAATACATAGTTTGCCATTTTCTTACTTCTCCTCTCTTTTTTTCACTAAGTTAGCCTGTACACGGCGGTACAGCTCCTGTGCGGCATTGTAGCCCATCTTCTTCTGTCTGTGGTTGACAGCAGCGGTTTCTACGATGATCGCCAGGTTACGGCCCGGACGGATCGGAAGGGAATGGCAGACAACCTTGTTTCCAAGGAACTCAATATACTCTTCTTCCAGGCCCAGACGGTCGTATTCTTTCTCTTTGTCCCACTCTTCAAGCTTGATAACAAGGTCGATAGACTGGGTATCCTTTACGCTCTCGACACCAAACAGCGTCTTGACGTCGATGATACCGATACCGCGCAGCTCGATAAAGTGACGCGTGATATCCGGTGCCGTTCCGACCAGCGTAATGTCGCTGACACGGCTGATTTCAACCACATCATCGCTGACGAGACGATGGCCTCGTTTGATCAGCTCCAGTGCAGCCTCGCTCTTTCCGATTCCGCTCTCGCCCATGATCAGAACGCCCTCGCCGAATACATCGACCAGCACGCCGTGGATGGAGATCATCGGGGCAAGCTGGACATTCAGCCAGCGGATGATTTCAGCCATGAAAACGGAAGTCGATTTGTCTACCGCAAAGGCCGGTACCTGATAACGATTGCACAGCTCCAGAATTTCCGGTCCCGGAATCATCTTCGTGGTGAAAATGACACATGGGATCTTGCGGCTTACAAACTCTTCAAACGCGCGGACGCGCTCGCTCTCTTCAAGATGCTGCAGATACGTGAACTCTACATAACCGATGATCTGCACACGCTCATTGGCAAAATGCTCATAGTAACCGGTCAGCTGCAGTGCAGGACGGTTGATATCCGGTGTGGCAATGACAAGATCTGTCATATCAACCTCTGGTGTCAGGTTGCGGAGATCCATTTCCTCCACCATTTTGGTCATTTCAATTTCTTTCATTTTCCTGTCCTCCGACTTCATTCGACGTCTTTTTAAATCCGTCTCTTCTATGATTTTAGCACAATAAAGCATCACGGGCAACCTAGAAATTTAACTATTTTGACGAATCCTCATTTTCCTCCTGTGCAGGTGCGTGAAAGAATGTGTAAACCTGCTCCGCCGCCTTTTTATTCATGCCCGGAAGTCCGGAAAGTTCTTCCACGGTTGCCGCCTTGATATCATCAATTCCCTGAAAGTGGCGCATCAGTTCTTTCCTTCTTGTCGGCCCGATGCCCGGGATGTCGTCGAGAATCGAGTGGACCTGGCCCTTGCTCCGCAGCAGGCGGTGGTATTCGATTGCAAAGCGGTGCGCCTCGTCCTGCACGCGTGTGATCAGTTTGAAGCCCTCGCTGTTCCGGTCGATCGGGATTTCCACGTTTCGGAAATACAGACCCCTCGTGCGGTGCTTGTCGTCCTTTACCATACCGCAGACCGGAATCGCAAGATCCATTTCTTCAAGCACCTCAAGCGCAATGTTGACCTGGCCGCGTCCGCCGTCCATCATGATCAGGTCCGGCAGCCGCTCGAAACCGCTGTCCTCCTGGATGCCGCGCAGAAAACGGCGGCTTAAGACCTCTTTCATACTGGCGTAATCGTTCGGTCCCTCGACGGATTTGATCTTGAATTTTCGGTAATCGGCGCGCTTTGGCTTTCCTTTCTCGTAGACGATCATCGAGCCGACCGACTGGAAACCGCTGATATTGGAGATATCGTACGCCTCGATGCGGTCGATCGACGGCAGGTTCAGCCATCTGGCGATCTCTTTTACGGCACCGACCGTCCGACCCTCTTCCCGCTTGATCCGCTCGCGGTCCTGATCGAGAACGATCTGTGCGTTCCGCTCTGCCAGTTCCACCATTTTTTCCTTGCTGCCCTTTTTCGGCACGCGGATGCGGACCTTCTGGCCCCGTTTGCTGCTTAAATACTCTTCCATCAGCTCCTGCTCGGCAATCTCCTCGGAAATCATGATTTCCCGCGGGATGAACGGCGTGCCGGAATAGAACTGTTTCATAAACGTGAGCAGCACCTCGCTTTTCTGCTCCTCCTCGCCGATCCGCAGATAATAATGCTCCCGCCCGATCAGCTTTCCGTTCCGGATAAAGAAGACCTGCGCCACCGCATCCTCTTTGTCCATCGCAAGCGCAATGACATCCTTGTCCTCGCCGTCACTGTTCGTAATCTTCTGCCGCTCGCCGATCCTGCGCACGCTGTCGATCAGATCACGGTACTCCGCCGCCTGCTCGAACCGCATCTCCTCAGCCGCCTCCGTCATTTTTCCAGTCAGCTCTTTGATAATGTCATTGTAATTTCCATTCAGAAAACTGATCGCCTTTTTGATCTGCTCGCCGTACTCTTCTTTGGAAATGTATCCCTGGCACGGCGCCTTACACTGGTGGATGTGATAGTAAAGACACGGGCGGTCCTTGCCGATCTCCTTTGGCAGGCTCTTATTGCAGGAACGGATATCGTACAGCTTCCGCAACAGTTCGATCGTATCTTTCACAGCTCCGGCGCTCGTGTACGGGCCGAAATATTTCGCCTTGTCCTTCTTCATCTGATGGGAAAACAGAATGCGTGGAAAATCCTCGTTCACGGTCACCTTAATGTACGGGTACGCCTTGTCATCTTTCAGCATCGTATTGTATTTCGGACGGTGCTCTTTGATAAGGTTGCACTCCAGCACGAGCGCCTCCAGTTCGGAATCCGTCACAATATACTCAAAACGGGCGATATGCGTGACCATCCGCTCAATCTTCGGCCCTTTGTTGCGGCTCGTCTGGAAATACTGGCGGACACGGTTTTTCAGCGAAATCGCCTTTCCTACGTAGATAATTGTATCGTCCGCGTCGTGCATCAGATAGACGCCGGGTTTCCCCGGCAGTTTTTTCAGTTCTTCCTGGATATCAAACGCCATATGACCCTCCTCTTTTTGGGACTGTAATGTTGAAAATGCCCAGCGTGCAGAGATCGTTTTCTCTGCTCCCGCCGGGCCTTTTCGCTTTCTTTTTATATTTCTGGATTTTCAACCGCTTCTTCCGCGTTTCCATTCCGTTTTGCAATCACCTGATGAAAAATCTCCATAAATTCTTTTCCGGTGATCGTCTCTTTCTGGATCAGGTAAGCTGCGATTTCATCCATCGCATCGCGGTTAGCTGCCAGAAGTTCTTTTGCCTGCTCATACGACTCTTTCAGGATCTTCATGACCTCGTGGTCGATTTCGGTTGCTGTGGCATCGCCGCAGTTTAAGACCATTCTTCCGTCGAGGTACTGATTCTGCTGGGTCGCAAGACCGATCAGACCGAATTTCTCCGACATACCGTACTGCGTGATCATCGCGCGGACAATCTTCGTCGCTTTCTCGATATCATTCGAAGCTCCCGTTGTCACGTTGCCGAATACGATCTCCTCTGCCGCTCTTCCACCGAGGCATTCGACGATCATCGCCTCGAGTTCGCTCTTCGTGTTGAGGTATTTCTCCTCCTCCGGCACCTGCATGACGTAGCCGAGCGCACCCATCGTACGCGGCACAATCGTGATTTTCTGTACCGGCTCGGAATCCTTCTGCAGTGCAGTAACAAGTGCGTGGCCTACCTCGTGGTAGGAAACGATCTTTCGCTCTTCCTGGCTTAAGATGCGGTCCTTCTTCTCTTTTCCGACGAGGACAACCTCGACTGCCTCGAGAAGATCCTTCTGGGAAACGGCTTTTCTTCCGTTCTTGACCGCAAGAATCGCTGCCTCGTTGATCATATTTGCAAGATCAGAACCAACGGCTCCCGATGTCGCAAGTGCGATGCCGTCGAGATCAACCGTCTCATCGAGCGATACGTTCTTGGCGTGTACTTTCAGGATTTCCACACGGCCTTTCAGGTCCGGTCTTTCTACGATAATCCGGCGGTCAAAACGGCCTGGACGCAGCAGCGCCGGGTCAAGAACCTCCGGGCGGTTTGTGGCCGCAAGGATCAGAATACCCTTGGAGCTGTCGAATCCGTCCATCTCGGCGAGGAGCTGGTTTAACGTCTGCTCCCGCTCGTCGTTGCTGTTGTAGCTGTTGTCACGGCTCTTTCCGATCGCATCGATCTCATCGATAAAGATGATGCACGGTGCGTTTTTCTTTGCTTCCTCAAACAGGTCACGCACACGCGATGCACCGACACCGACGAACATCTCGACAAATTCCGAAGCGGACATCGAGAAAAACGGTACGTGCGCCTCACCGGCTACGGCTTTGGCAAGCAGTGTTTTTCCGGTTCCAGGAGGGCCTACAAGAAGCGCTCCTTTCGGAAGTTTTGCACCGATTGTCGTGTATTTTCCAGGGTTATGCAGGAAATCCACAACCTCCTGGAGCGATTCTTTTGCCTCGTCCTGTCCCGCAACATCGCGGAATGTCACGCCGGTTTCTTTCTGTACGTAGGCCTTTGCTCTGCTCTTTCCTACGCCCATGACTCCGCCGCCTTTGTTCATGCTGCGCATCACCCATACCATGACAGCGACAAGCATCACAACCGGCAGAATGACGGTCAGCAATGTGTAAATGATCGTTCCGGTAGAATCCGGCGGATCTTTGTGGTACGTAATGCCTTTCTCCTGTAACAGATCGACCAGCTCCTGCTCATCTCCCATCATCGTTACCTGATAGGTGATTCCCTCCGATTTCTGGTCTTTCGGCGTTACGGTCAGTGTTCCCGATTTCAAGACAACTTCCTGCACTTCATCGTTGTTTACCATATCCAGGAATTTGCTATAGTCAAGATCCTCGGAAGTAATTCCCCCAAGGGCATTGTTCAGAAGTCCCATCACCATCAGGCTGACGAGGAGGCAGATCAGGATAATGAGTATCGTCTGTCTGTTTTTCGGTCCTCCCCCGGAGCCGTTTTCTGGTTCCCGGTTCTGATTTTTTCTATCGTCCATGCTTTTCCTCCTTGTATGTCAAACCGCCCCTCTTTTTTTACGGACACTTTAACTCTTACATTATATCGGATTCCCTCTTAATTAGCAAGCCGGACTTTGTGAAAAAAGACTGAATTTATCTATACAAAAACGGCCCGCCGACACTCTTTCAAGTATCGGCGGACCGCCAGACAACACTCACATTACATTAGTCGTTATATCCGTTCGGATTCTTCTGCTGCCAGTTCCAGGAATCGGCACACATCTCCTCGATGCCGTACTCAGCCTCCCAGCCAAGCTCCTCTTTTGCTTTGTCGCATTTGGAGTAGCAGGTTGCGATATCACCATCACGGCGCGGTTTGATTTCGTATTTCAGCGGATGGCCGCATGCTTTCTCAAATGCGTGGATCACATCGAGTACGCTGTAGCCTTTGCCGGTTCCGAGGTTGTAAATGGAAACGCCCTCGTTGTCAGCCAGTTTCTGGATGGCTTTTACATGGCCGCGTGCCAGGTCAACAACATGGATGTAATCGCGGACACCAGTTCCGTCCGGAGTATCGTAGTCATCACCGAAAACACCGATGCACTCGAGTTTTCCGATGGCAACCTGTGCGACATACGGAAGCAGGTTGTTCGGGATGCCCTTCGGATCCTCTCCGATAAGGCCGCTCTTATGCGCTCCGATCGGGTTGAAGTAGCGAAGCAGGATAACATTCCATTCCGGATCTGCGGTGTGGATGTCGGTCAGAACCTGCTCGAGCATGCTTTTTGTCCAGCCGTATGGGTTGGTCGGGGTTCCCTTCGGGCACTCCTCGGTGATCGGAATCTGTGCCGGATTGCCGTATACGGTTGCAGAAGAACTGAAGATGATGTTCTTTACGCCATGGTTTCTCATCTCATCGCAGAGAATCAGGGTTCCGGTCATGTTGTTGTGATAATATTCAATCGGTTTATGTACGGACTCGCCGACTGCTTTTAAGCCTGCGAAATGGATGACAGCGTCAATTTTCTCGTTGTCGAAAATTTTCTTTACGCCTTCGCGATCCAGCATATCGGTTTTGTAGAAGGTTACTTTCTTTCCGGTAATCTGTTCTACACGCTCGATGGCTTTCTCGCTTGCATTGTAAAGGTTGTCCATGACAACAACGTCATAGCCTGCGTTCAGCAGTTCCACACAGGTGTGGCTTCCAATATAGCCTGCACCGCCAGTAACTAAGATTTTCATTTTGGTATCCTCCATGTTTTCCTTCGCTGCTGCTTTTTTGCCGCAGCGGGTTAATTGAAGCATTTAGTTTATTCTACAACGTTTCCATGAATTTTGCAAATGCACTTCTGCCTTCCTCGGTGCACTTGTAAACGCCGGCATCCTCGAGTACGCCGACAAAGACTTTTCCGACTTCCTCTTTCAGGATATCCATCACATTTTCGCTGTTCAGCTCCGGATGGCGCGGCAGGAATTCGTCTACCCAGTCGGCATGTTTCTCCAGCTCTGCGACAGCGCGGACATCTTTTCCCTCTACAAGGCATTTGGAAAGCTCTTCCAGCTCATCTTTTAAGCGCGCCGGCAGAATCGCAAGTCCCATAACCTCAATAAGGCCGATGTTCTCTTTTTTGATGTGATGATACTGTGCATGCGGATGGTAAACACCGAGCGGGCATTCGTCCGTCGTGATGTTGTTGCGCAGTGCCAGATCGAGTTCGAACGTATCGCCCACTTTTCTTGCGATCGGCGTGATCGTGTTGTGCGGCTCTCCGTCAGTCTCGGCGAATACAAACGCATCCTCATCCGTGTAACCTCTCCAGCAGTTCAGGATATGCTCTGCCAGATCGATCAGCCGTTTCTCATCTTTGTGGCGGATCCGGATGACGGACAGCGGCCATTTGACGATGCCGGTTTCCACATCCTCGTATCCTTTGATGGTAAAATGGCGCTCGATCGGCGCTTTCGCCATTGCGAAGGTATAGTGACCGCCCTGATAATGATCGTGGCTTAAAATGGAGCCTCCCACGATCGGCAGATCCGCATTGGAACCGATGAAGTAGTGCGGAAACAGCTTGATAAAGTCAAACAGCTTCACAAAGGTCGCGCGCTCGATCTTCATCGGGTTATGCTGGAAATTGAACACGATGCAGTGCTCATTGTAATACACATACGGCGAATACTGGAAGCCCCACTGGCTGTCATTGACCGTGATCGGGATAATGCGGTGGTTATTGCGCGCCGGATGGTTGACACGTCCGGCATAGCCTTCATTTTCCTTGCATAAGAGGCATTTCGGATAACCGCTCTGCTTTGCCAGTTTGGCTGCCGCGATTGCCTTCGGATCTTTCTCCGGCTTGGATAAATTAACCGTGATGTCCAGCTCCCCGTATTTTGTATCCGTTTTCCATTTCATATCCTTGGAAACACGGTAACGGCGGATGTAATTGGAATCCTGGCTCAATTTGTAATAATAATTGGTTGCCGCCTCCGGCGATTCCTCATACAATTTCCAGAAATGTCCAATCACCTCGCTCGGGCGCGGCATCAGGCAGTTCATCAGCTTCGTGTCGAACAGATCGCGGTACACCACGCCGTCCTCCTTCAAAACGCCCGTCTCATGTGCATAATCAAGCAGGGCATCCAACGTCTCTTCCAGTGAAATCTCCCTGCATGCGCCCTGTGGTTCTTCATATTCATCCAGTCCCAGAACCTCGAGAATCTGGTTCGTCGCGTAAATGCGATCCGACTCCTGAAGAAGCCCCGTATTGACCCCGTACTGTACTAAATTTCTGATTGCTTCATATACTGCCATACCCTATCCTCCTGACTGAAAAACAACCTTGCTGTTTCATTCTTATCCTTTTATCATTATAACTTTATCGTTACTGTTCACGCATACGTGCCCAGTAACGGAATTTGCCGTGGCTTCGCAT
>ERZ772885.1344-NODE-1344-length-15160-cov-3.476796_pt1 | contig 15160 bp, 27 predicted proteins | sample MGYA00580580_ERZ772885 | MGnify/ENA primary metagenome ERZ772885 (study PRJEB29015, sample SAMEA2737673) | human gut metagenome | biome: human gut; feature: human-associated habitat; material: faeces | place: China | collected 2012 ...
GTTGCGACAGGTGCCGAATCTAAGCGACTATACGGATGCTGATCTTGCGGAACTTGGGCTTCCGCCGCGTGCCGTAATCCAGCTTGATGATGTAGTGGAACCGTCCGGCCGCATTATTGACGGTATCGGTACATTTGGCTGTGATGATGACGGCTACTTGGTCGATGACGTCGATTACTGCATCGAGCAGGCGAACGACATGGTGGCCGGCATCGGCGACTTCGCGGTAGACGGCCCGCAGCCGAATCAGGTAGTGGATGTGACGGAACTCGACCGGAGCGCATACCCGGCCACTCTCTGGCCGCCGAAAATGTAATATCACCCCCCTCTCCTAGCTGGGCCGGGAGGGGGCATACAACTTCAACGAGCAAAGGAAAACCAATGAAAATCACCACACCACGGATATGGCAGCTACCATGAGGACACACGCCGTTTCACAGGCCCCGACAACAGCACCCTGACGGTCACGCACAGTTCGGGATTCGAAAAAGATTTCGGCCTATACGACTACCAGACCGTCGAATACCAGTCCGGCAACGTCACCATCAAACGAATCATCCCACCCACCTCAAACCCTGACATCAACGAGCTGGAGGAAACAGGCCAACGGCTCGAACGGCAGCGCGCGGAACTCAACGCACACGCTTCCGGACGGTGGAGCGCTCCCATAACGCGGCTTACAGCATCCACCAGCGAGACAGGCTACACGTTCATCCTACCGGAATACGGGGAGCCGCCGAAGAAGCCGGTACTCCCATGGAACCGAGCCGCATGGGACAAGGCACGAAAGCAGGAAAAAGAAAACAGAAAGTCTGGTGTGGCTGAGATTCCGCCCCGTTGATCCGCTTCTCCTGCAATGCCTCGAACAGGCGCCCTGTCGCGCCGTTCCTGGACCGGCGGTTGAACCGCTGGCAGACGGTGACCCACTTGCCGTGGCACTCCGGCAGTTCCCTCCACGGGGCTCCCGTGCGGTACATCCACGGCAGGGCGTTGACGAACGTGTGGTTGTCGACCGCCACGTTGCAGCGCTGGCGCGGCAACGGATGTGTGATCCTCATGAACCGGTCAGGCGTGATGTCATACCTCGGCGTACGCATACGACAATCATCACGCAAAACTTAAATAGGGTAAACACACCCCTAGTTTTTTTGATATTCGCCGACCCGTTTCCTTTTTTTGGGGAGGCGGGTTTTGTCTTATCCTATTTGTCTGTTATACTGAATATGTCCACATAAAAACGAAAGAGGAAACCATGAAGCGCTACACCATCAACTACGAGGAAACCTACTCAGGCACCTTCACCGTCGAGCTCAACGACGACTCCACCGAACAGGATGCCATCAACGAACTCCTCGACAACGCCTACGAATACCGGCTGGGCGAACAGGTCGAACTCAGCGACAGTGACGCGCAAGTCATCAAGACCGAAAATGTGGGGGGCTGACTGATGTCGGACGAACCCTGCACCGTCTACCCATTGTCGAACGGCTGGATTGTCATCGCGCCGAAGAACTGGAACTGACAAAATGAAAACACGCGACATCCTCAACACCGTCACCCGCATACTGCCGGACTGGCATGCATACAATGACCACCAATTCGGATGCATCACCGCATTCGACCCCCAAGCGGGATACGAGGTCACCGTCAACCTTCCCGACAGCGACACCATCCGCATCGTCCGCACGCGGTACGAGCTTGTCGAGGATAACACCGTCCTCGATACAGCCGACATGGGCGAGGAACGGGCATTGGACGAACTGGCCCGCCTGCTGGCTTCGCCCATGCCGCGCACCGACCGTCTCATGCGGTTGAAAGACAAGTTCGAGAAGACCGCCGAATGGTGCCGGGACACGCTTGGCGACGAACAGGAGGCGAAGGATGTGGAAGACATGGCCGAACACTACATGCATGTGTGCGAAGCCTGCAACAACAAATACTCCGGCCGACATGACCCGGTGTCCGTGTTCGAGGGGTGGCTGCTGGGCGAGGAACTCGGCACCCCGTATGAGACGCGCCGTCAGGCCGTGTCGCGCATGCTGTCCAACGTGCACCGACTGGACAAGGAGTGAACCATGTTGGACATCGAGAAGACGCTGCAATCCGTCCGCGACCTATTGGACAGGCTGGGCAAGGAAGGCGTGGAGTTCGCTCTGGTCGAATCGGAATACTCCGACTACGTAGCGGACATCCGCAACCCTAACAAGGTGTACGTGTTCCTTGAATGCTCGATTCGTCCGAACGGCACCTTCGTCTGGCGGGATTACGACCATCATAAAGGAGTCTGCGACTTCAACGAGTTCCGCGTGCGGATAATCACTCTCACAGCGGACAAATGCCTCGACAAGGCGGAAGACAAGCGCAGGCAGTGGGTCGGCCTGTGCGACGGTGCGGATACAGCCATGCCTGATTCGCTGGCCGCAGTCGTATCCGGCCTGGAGGACAAGGCGAATCGTCTGAAGGCGTTGCTGGAACCCGACGACCCGCCCCTGTTGGACAAGGGGGACATCGCGATCCTGACAGACCTTAAACCGCAGGGCGTGGTCGACCCGGAGGAGGAATCACAACGACTACAGGATCTGGGCGTGCTGGAACGCAGATACTACATCGACCAAGTGTTCGACGTGCTGACCGACAAGGGCGAGAAGGCATTGGAATTCGCGTCGCACGTAAAAACGCTTTGATGGCTTCACCGGCGGGCGGGATAACGCCACTGCCGTCAAACGGGGACGCATGGAGCTGACGAAAAGGAGACGAACATCATGAGAACAGCATCTTTCCACACGACTGCCTGCAAGGCGATACTCGCCGTACTGGACGGCGCCGACTTTGAGTCTCTTATCTACGACGACAAGGACCGACACTGGCACGCGCTCGACCCCAAGTCCCGCCAACGGCTCGCCGGCATGGAACCGTCTGATGTGTCGTACGCGGCCGACGCTGATGATTATGGCATGTTCGACTGCAACTGGCGGTCATACGTCGACCAGGGCGGGGAACTGCCGCACGCGAGCAGATACCGCATATCCGACATGCTCATCGCTATCGACGGCTCAGTATGGGAAGTGGTGTGCTGCGGACTCGAACTGCTAGGCAAGGAATGAAAGGAACCATCATGAACACGAAAGAAACCTGCGAAGATTCAAGCCACGGCCCATACGAGCCGGACGACGTGGTGGACCACTGCGGCGGTTGCGGCATACCGTTATGCGAGGAGCATGCGATGAAATGCCCGTATTGCAGGCGCGTCAACTGCACGGACTGCGGCAGGATATGCGAAGCCTGCTGGCATCAGGTATGCCGTGAGCACGCCAAGTGGAATCCCGAATACGCGCAATACGAATGCCCCGCATGCTACGACCGTTGGGATTGCGGAGAAAGGTAGAGAGGACGATGAACCCGAACGAAAACGAGCCGACACCACCGCTCACCGACGAGGAGCGCGAGCATAGGCGTGTCCGCTATGCCCACAGTATTGGGCGAGCAAACGCGTCGCGGAGGGGGCGGCGGAACTCGCGGTCCCCGACATTACCGCGTCGGTCGCGCCGGATGAGATTGTCGTGTATGTGAGCGTGGGGTTGCGCGCTCAACACCGTCGACAAGCGGCTTGACGGTAGCATTCCGCCGACAATCAAGGAAATCGAAGAAGCCGCTCCGGTGTTCGATATGGACTCAACGCAACTCTTAATGCTCCTTATCCAGCCGATTGACAGCATCAAACAATTCAAAGCCTGAAAGCCACACCAAAGGAGCATCCGATGGACAGCAAGACCTACAACAAAGACCTGCGCAAGGCCTGCGTGGAAGCCGTCTTCGACGAATTCGGCGAGCATGGTGACATGATTCGCCCGCAATACGCGGAACAGTGGGATGAAGTCTACGCGAGCCGGTCCTTTGGCCACATCACCGGACCGATGGACGTCGACGTGCCCGACCTCGTGGACGTCATCATCGACACGATCGTCAAGGAAGCGCATAAATGACCAGCCAACTACTCAACCCGCCGGCAGCGCCAGCCTCGTGGACGGCATCCAAGACATCGCCTACCAGCTCAACAACAAGATCGGAGCAACAAGATGACATACCTGGAACAACGCGATCGGATCCTCCAGAATCTGCGCGACCTGTTCACCCAGCTCAGCGAGGAGACTGACGAGACCAAGCGGGCGCAAATCGAAGCGAAATGCCACGAACAACCCGACCTGCTCGAACTCAACGACAAGGTGGGAAACACAAGATGAGCTGGATGGACGACGGCGGATTCAGTCTAGACGCCTTCAACACCGTAGGCGGCAGGCCGATGGCGCGAATGGTCTTCCGCACATCGACCGGCCAATACTACATCATCCTCACCAAGACCGAGGTGCAACGCATCCGCCGCGAATGCAATCGAATCCTCAAGGAAATGGAGGCAGACAAATGAACGCATATCAGCCAGTTCTTGACCCTGCTTGCGGCGGGCGAATGTTCTGGTTCGACAAGTCAGACAGCCGTGTGCTCTTCGGTGACGTGCGCGACGAAAGTTGGGAACTATGTGACGGACGCAGATTCGAGGTCAGGCCGGACATGCTGATGGACTACCGCGATCTGCCGTTCCCTGACGAGACGTTCCGCATGGTCGTGCTCGACCCACCGCACCTGCGTGATGCGGGAGAGGCGAGCTACATGGCGCAGAAATACGGGTGCCTCGACCGAGAGACATGGCAAACAGACCTCAAGACCATGTTCGGCGAGTGTTTCCGCGTCCTGAAAGAGCATGGCGTGTTGATTTTCAAATGGAATGAGACACAGATACCCGTCTCTCAGATTCTCAAGCTCACCACGTGCAAGCCGCTTTTCGGCAACAAACAGCCGAACCGCACCGGAACACATTGGATTGTTTTCATGAAGGAGATCGACAATGACCGAGCATGAGGAATACTGCGTGAGCATCCGCGAATCCTACAAAATGCCCGACCGCACGCTGGTCGGGTACACGGTGACGTTATGGAGGTGGAACCAACTCGACGAAACATGGAGGTTTGTGTCCATACGCGACTACCTGTTCGCGGACTACAACGGCAGCCGCAGGAAGACGTTACGGCAGGCGAGACGGGACGCTAGAAAACTCGCCGGAATCTTCGACTGCACCAACCATGACACCAACGAGGAAGGAATGTGGCAATGAGCGACGTGCATGAATCATTAACGAATTGGCTGACGCTGCCCGTGAGCACGCTCGCCGGGCATAGGGCGATAGTCCAACTCGACGAGGGCACGATCATCGACGGGTATCTGGTATACGCACCGTCGAAGCTTCGTAAGGAGCTACGAGGCGCGACGGAAGGAATCCGCGAATCATTGACGGTCGAAGGCGTGTATCAGCCGGTAATCGTCAGCGTGAATGCCGGTGAGAAGCATCTGGCCAATGGCGTGAAAGCTGTGAACGTTCTTAAGGAGATGAGCGCATGAGCGTGCTATACCACGGTGGGGTTCCAGACCTGAACCCCGGTGACATCATCGAACCGGGGCACGGTCGAGACAATTACGACGATTGCCCCATCTGCCGCGCCAGACGCGAAAAAGGCGCGTCGGCCATCGAAGGCACCGGCCACCCGGAACAGGTGTACTGCACCAGATACCGTGACTACGCCGCACTCTATGCGTCAATGTACGGCAAAGGTGACGTGTATCAGGTGCGTCCGGTCGGGGAACTCGAAGCCTCCATTGACGAGGATTTCGATGGCTGCTACCGGTGCGACCGGCTGGTGGTTGTCAGGGTTGTCGAAAGACACGTCACCCTCACTGCGAAACGTCGCCGGAAGGTAATCCGGCTCATGCAGCGGTTGGAGGATGGCATATGCCTGAACCCGCTGCCACGAAACGCCACCCCGGAAATGATCGAACGTTGGGCGGCACGAGAATACGCCGACATGCGGCACATCATGAGCGAAGCCGAAAGGAGCATCAAATGAGCATCAGAGTGAAAACAGCATCATTCTACACGACCGCCCGCAAGGCGATACTCGCTACACTGCAAGCCAACCGCGGCGACCTGCGCGTGCGCGATACGCGCGAATGGCGCTTTCTTACCGACGAGGAATTCCAGCGGCTCGGCCATGCGAAGCCGTCGGACGTGTCGTATGCGGGCGATCTGGACGACTACGGCATGTTCGACGGCACCTGGCGTGCGGGCGTGGATTGCGGCGACGTGTTGCCTCATGCGAGCGAATACAGCATATCCGGCATGTTCATCGCATTCGACTACAAGACCGTATGGGAGACGGTATGCGCCGGACTCAACCTGCTAGGCAAGGAGGAACACCATGGCAACGAACATAAGGGATAAGGACAAGACCCTGCAAGAAGTCATCGACTGGTGCAAGCAGCTTGAGACTGAAGGTCGGCGGCTTGCATACGCTCTCCTGTTGCAGCATAACATGGGCGCATACGGTGCCGTGCAGGGACAAGCCAACGCATACGGCAAGATCGCCGACCACTGCCGTTCCATGCTCGGCTCCATGCCGTCCGAGGTGCCTAATCAAAGCGAGGATGCGAAATGAGCATCGCGGATCGTGAAGACGAGCGGCGACAACAACTGACAGAAAGGCAACCTTATCATGGAATGTGAAAGCATCGACCACATGGACGAAACGACCGTTAACGCATCACACCAATGCGCAGAGTGCGGGCGGCACATCTGCGACGACTGCATATGTGAATGCTCCAACTGCCATCGTCCGCTTTGCGGCGAATGCCTGAGTGAATGCGATTGCTGTTCCGCAACGCTCTGCCCGGACTGCATCCAATGCGACGAGGACGGCATGGCCTACTGTCAAGCATGCCTAAACACCGAGGATTAAACCGTGGACGGCAACGGCCTGACGTTCTACGGCGACCGGAGTGGTGGAGGCCAACGGGGAGGACCGCACCGGATGCAAGACATTCGACCCGCAACGATTCTGACCTTAACGCCCCATCCGACCTCTCACGTGATACACTGTAACAGTCCACGCAAAAACTGTATGCGAATCCACGAGAGGAGCCCCGCCGATGACATCATGGGATGAGTCATTCATCACCACGACCACACAGGAATCCAACGCACCCCGCCCCAGCTGACATGCGCAAACTCAAATACGTCAGCCTGTTCAGCGGCATCGAAGCCGCGACCGTCGCATGGCGGCCGCTCGGATGGGAGCCGATAGCGTTCTGCGAAATCGACCCCTTCCCCAGCGCCGTGCTGAAACACCATTATCCGAACGTCCCGAATCTCGGGGACATCACAAAAGTGGATTGGACTCCTTATGTGGGAACAGCAGACATTGTTGTTGGGGGATCTCCATGTCAGTCCTTCAGCATCGCCGGAAAACGGGAAGGACTCGCCGGAGCATCCGGACTCATGTTCGAGTACATTCGAGCGGTACGTGAACTCCGTCCGGCTTGGTTTGTCTGGGAGAACGTGCCGGGAGCGCTCTCAAGCGAGCGGGGGGGTCTTACAGGCAGCTCCTGTCCGAAATGGATGCGCTCGGGTACGGTCTGGCATGGCGAGTATTGGATGCGGAGTTCTTCGACGTACCCCAGCGGCGCGAACGTCTGTTTCTTGTCGGACATCTTGGAGACCAGCGTGCCGCGGAAGTACTTTTTGACGAGCAGGGCCTGTCGTGGGATTTTACGTCGGGCAGGGAGAAGAGGAAAGCCCTTGCCCAAGCGGCTCGCGGCGGCGTTGGAGATGCAGATCAGGGCGTTGGAGGAAACCTCACCAGAGGGGAGAACCAAGCCCGGCGGGTCTACTCCGCCAATGGCGTGAGCCCCACCTTGGCGGCGCGAGGCGGCAGCGGCCAGAACCAGCAGGCGGTGCTGACGGTGCAGACCGCGAACACGAACAGCAACGGCAGTCCGGTCAAGGACGGTCAGGTGGCCGACACGTTGGACACGAACAACAGCATGGCCGTGGCGTTCAACACGAACACAGGCGTAAGCGGCCATGCAGGGAGCCTCGCCATATCCGAAGACACGTCGCCCACGCTGAAAACCGATCATGCGCCCGCCGTGCTCCCGTTCGCCCAGAACCAGAGGAACGAGATCCGTGAGACGCCGGTCAGCGGCGCTCTGGCCGCCCGTCCGGGCAAGAACCAGACGTACGTGTGCCGTATGGACATGGCCGTGAACTCCGCTGCTGACGAGGATTGCGCGGGCACGTTGACCGCCCACGCCTTCAAGGCCAACCCGTACATATATCCGTCGGAAGGGACGGCAGTGAATCCTGAGTCTCCCGTAACCCTGCAGGTGCGTTGCGGCAAGCCGGAAGGCGGCGGGAAAGGCGCGCTGGTTCAGACGGACATGGGCGCGACGCTCAGCACGGGCAACATGCAGGTGCTTATCCCCCCCCCGAAAGGAGACGGCATGGATGACGACGAGACGGCCGGCCTGACGGTGCGCCGTCTGACCCCGGTGGAGTGTGAACGGCTGCAGGGTTTCCCTGACGGGTATACGGATGTGCCGTATCGGGGCAAGCCCGCGCCGGACTCGAAACGGTACAAGGCGTTGGGCAACAGCATGGCCGTACCGGTCATGCGGTGGATCGGGGAACGTATCCAAAGGGCGGAGGAGGAGTCGGAGTGAGCGGTGACCTGTATGTCGCCCGCCGGGACATCCCCGCGGACTGCCTCTATGATGTGTGCGGGCGTGAAGGCGATTTCGAGTGGGGCGAGTCGAAAGGCAGGCGCTACACGACTTCGACCGCCTTGAGCGGCTTGTACGCCGCCTACCATGTCAACCCACGGCATGATCTGAACGGTCTGACCGGGGGCGAGGCTGCGCGTCGCATCACCGAGGCGCTTGCCGCCATCCGGCGCGCGGACCGCGGCATGCTCGTGGACCGGTATGAAACTTCTCATGCCACGGTGGCGGCGGCGATCCTGTGGTTGACGTCCGTGCGCGACTACTGCGTGCGGCATCCCGACTACGTGGTGTCGTGCTGATCGTCCCCGCCTTCGAAGACCCTCCTGACGTGATATACTGTTGACGTCCACACAAAAGAGTATTCGCATCCAGAAAGGAAGACAATGAGCATCCTCACCGACGAACTCGAAGAACGCTACCCGGTCGACCAAGGCGCCATCATGCCACTCCTCGACCGGGAACAGGTCGCACTCATGCAACGCCGCAACTACACCGCCGGCGCGAAACGCCAGCGCACCCCCAAGGAACTGGAATCAATGGCCGCGACCCTCAACAAATACGCCGGACAGGACTGGGACCAGGACACCGCGGTAAACATCATCCGGCACATCCTCGAAGCAGGCGACAGCACGCGCGACAACACCAGCGCGACCAGCCGATAGGAGACAGCCATGCCGAAAAGGACACGACACGCATACCGGGACCCACGCAGACTGGACCCCATGCGAGCCCCGCTGTCCGATTACGTCGTCGTCGACCTGGAAACGACCGGACTCGACGTCAAGACGGGCGCGATGCCCATCGAGATAGGCGCCGTCCGCGTCACCAACGGACACCGCGCCGACACGTTCGAAACACTCATCAACCCCGGCGCGATAATCCCATGGGAAGTTACGCAGCTGACCGGCATCACCAACCGCATGCTCATCGGCCAGCCAGACGTCATCCAGACGACCCGCATGTTCGACCGGTGGCTGCACACCGGAACCGTGGTCATGGCCCACAACGCGCCGTTCGACATCGGCTTCCTCGACATGATGGCCTCGCTGGTCGGCACCACATTCGACCATCCCTGGACGGACACGCTGGAAATGGCGAGACGCCTGCACCCCATGAGACTGCGCCATCGCGTCACCGACCTGATCGTCTACTACGGGATCGCGGACAACGAGGCCCACCGAGCACTGTCCGACGCAATACAGGAACAGCAGGTGTACGAGGCCATGAAGAAAGAGACCTTCGGAAAGGGGGCTGAACATTGACGGAAGAACACGATACGGGCAAGCCCGTCGCCGAGTACGCCACCATCCAATACCCCGGCGAACGACTCCGCCCCGTCATCACCATCAACGGGAAGCCGGCCATCGTGGTCGAAACCACGATCACGGGAGCCACCAATCCCAAGACCGGTCATTGGATGCCATTGAACGTCGTCGTGAAAACAGTGGGGGACGAACAGTGGACGCCACTCCCCCTGACGGACCCGTTCGCCCTGGACGTCGCGGACCGCACCCAATGCTCGTTCAACGGGTACACGCCGGCGTCGGGCAAAAAGGCAGGACATCATGACAGGGCAAACAAGCATTGACCAGCCCGGACGACCGGTGCGCGACCGCATACGCATCCGGCTCGTACCCGAAACCCAGTTGAGGAAAATGGCCGCGCTCCAGCACATGAGCCTTCGGCAGAAGAACCGGAGCGTAGCGGACTGCCGCGAGGAGCGCGCCGACAGCCGGACGAAGCAGCGCTGGACGGTCAACTACGTGCGTCACATGCTGACCAACTACGACCGGCTGCTCCTGTGTGTTCCCGACGAGGGGAAGGCCGGGCTGAAGGTCATGGTGTTGGACGAGATCGCGGAGACCTATCCGTTCCTCAAGGAGGAGTGCGAACGGCAGAAGAACCCGTCCTGGAAAGGACGTGATAGCGATGGATGCTGACGGTCGGGCCGCCGCGCGTGCCCGGAAACGGGAGACGAGGGAGGCTTGGAGCATGTTCGCCGCGATGGTGTGCTCGGGCGTCCTGTACGCCGTCGCGGGCGTCGTTTTCGTTGTTCTTCTGGCTTCACCGGGACGGGTCAGGCTGGTGTTGTGCACCGTCTTCTTGGCTGCGGGGATCGTCGCGCCGATTCCGTCGTTCCTGTATTGGCGGCGGCTTTCCGCCACTCCGACGTGCGATACTGAAAAAGTCTGCACATGATAGGATGAAACCATGAACGGACATGAGATAATCAGCGGGACCACGGTGCTCACCCGTATCGGATACTCGCACCACGGCGGCAAGCAGTTCGCGCCCTACTTTCCGCCCAAGGCCGTCATCGCCGAACACCTCGACTTCGCCGCCCACCACGGCGGCCGCGTCCTGTGGGTGTACAGCATGCAGAACTCCTCATCGCTGAAGGACATCGACCACATCATATTGTGGGCGTTGAAGACCGATCTCATGCTCATCGGCGACGTGGCCGCATCGGGCAAATACTACGACCCGGAGGAATGGGACGACGAATCCTACCGACGGCCGAAACCCTGGAACGTGATGCCGGGAAGATTCTGGTTCGCGCTCGACAACGTGCGCCAGTTCAAAGGACTCGCCCCGGCAGACTACACGTACGTCACGGAGGCCGAGAAGAAGCCTCTAAGCGAAGTCAACTACCGGAACGGCCGGATCCCGGTCGCCAGGATCATCCCCAAGGAAGGAGCCGACTGATGTACGAAAGCCTCATAAGCCGACGGACGATACTCTTGCGCATGAGTGAGAAGACCTCGGTCGGCGTCAAGACGGTCAAACTGAGCGAGGACACGAGGGTCATCTACAACCTCCGCACATCCCGGACGATCATCGACATCATCCGCGAGCACGCGGAGAAGAACGGCGGCCGAGCTCTCATCCCGTTCAACTGGATAGCCAGTCTCGAAAGCATGCGGTTCAGCGGAAGGTTCACGCTCTACGTCGACGACGAGAAACGCGCATACCTCCAAGGCCGGATTCACGCCATCGGCGACCATTACCGGCGCGGCATGGTGTCCTCCGCCGGATACACCACGCCCAGGGGGATACTGGACCGGAAGGCGACTCGGTGGGTCGAGGTCGACCAGATAACGACCGGCGTCGGGTTCCCGTTGAGGGACTACATCCTGTGCACGCAGGAATGGGACGACGATCCGAGACCATTGGACGAGGTGATCGCCGGATCACGAACCAGCTGCATGTTCATCACGAGGAAGCGGGTGGAATCATGACGGAACTGAGGGCGGTCACCGCCGACATCATCATAAAACTGGACCCGCCCTTGGAGTCCACCCTGAATGACGGGACCCCCGTCCTGGTGAGGGCTTTGCGCCTGTACGCCGACGATGGGGGGCGTGGTTTCCGTCTCCAATCGTACAAGGGGTCCGTGGCCTTGCGGCGCTCCAGGGACAGCACCCTGTGGCGCAAGGCGTTCCATTACGCGGACGATCTCATGCTGACGCCGGAGCTGGAGCGGAAAATCGACGAGGCCATGTCCCTGACCCAGGCCAACACGGTCGCCCGAAACTCCTGACAAGGACGGATTCTGCGCGGAGCTTCACAGTGTATCTCGTGGGATGAATCCTGGGAATCCTTGCGATTCAACGTCTGACGAACATATTTGGACGATACAGACAACTCGCCTAGAGTAGGGAATATGTCAAAAGGCAGTGTCTATCGTCCAGAGAGCTTCATCAGCCCGGCCAGCGAATACGGGCTCCTGCGCGCGGCCACACCCGACAGGACGGTGTGGCTCTGGGCGAACATCCCATGGAGCGCCGCGCTGATCGACGGCGCCAACGACAGCAAGCGCCGCGAGGTCGCGGACCAGATCATGGCGTTCTTTGACGGGCTCGCCGCGCAGGTAACCGTCGCCGGAATGCGATACCGCAGTCTGCTCAAAAGCGAATACCGGGAGTTTCACTTGCTCGCAGGCAGCATGCCCGTACCCTACGCGGCCCCATCCCTGATGAGGGACGAGCCATTGGGCGAATACCAGAACTACTACTACCGCGGCATGAAAACCCGCAAGCAGTTCGCCGTCATCGGCGTTCCCCTCAACCTGGCCGGATCGGGCAGACCTCCGCGCGGCGAAACACTCATGCAGCGGGGCATGAAGTCGCTTGACCGCATGAGCTACAGCATCGCCAACGGGTGCCCCATGTTCGAGGAATACTTGCCCGACGCGCACATCATCGAAAGGATCATGCTCAACGCCGGCCTCGAACCGTTCAGCGTCATGGAAAGCCAGGAACGGGAACGGCTCGTGAGCATGATGGAGACATGGTGGGTCAGCCGCGCGAACGCCAGCGCACTGCCCATCATCGCCGAGAACGACCACCTGCATTTCTTCCCCGACGCAGACGTGTGCCGCAACGCGAAAAAGCTCTACGACCAGGAGGTCGACTGCGCCGACTGGAACATCCCCAACGAGTATCCGGCCAGCGTGTGCTTCGCCCGGTCCAGCGAGTTCACCCAGTCCGCGATCTCCGACCCCTCCAACCTGTGGCTCGCCCAGCTCCTCGAAGTGGGCAACGCGGGAGGGGCGAACGCGGTCGGCGTGAGCATCCGCGGAAGGGTCGAACCGTCGAAGGTGACCGCCGACCAAATCCGTCGCAACAGCCGCACCATCGACGAGGCCATCAAGGACCGGTACGAGAAGAACCATGAGGCCACGGGAGACATGAAGGAGATACAGCGTCTCCTCGACTACAAGAAGTCGATCTACGAGTCCCCCGACATGCCCCCGACCATCCTCGACCTGAGCGTGGCCGCCTGTGTCGCAGGCAACTCGCAGATGGCGGTCGACTCCCTGTCTCGCATCCCCCGCCTGGAGTTCACGAACCTGACGACCGCGAACGAGCAGCTGATGGCGTTCAAAAGCATGCAGGCATGCTCCCCGATCCGCATGACCCCCTATGAGATGCACTGGTCGGCGACCTGCATCACCGGCGCCGGGGCGAGCAGTTTCGCGCGCGCCGGCGACGACTGGGGTGCATTGGTCGGGATGACCGAGGCGAACCGTCAGCCGGTCTATGTGGGAACGACGACCGTACAGGATCAGGATCGCGCGCCCGGCATCGTCATCGCCGGACGTACGGGCTCCGGCAAGAGCATGCTGCTGGTGAGCCTGTTCATCCAATGGTCCAAAATCAGGTCCCGCGAGGGCGGGTTCACCCCATGCATCCTCATCAACCCCAAGTCGGGAGACGACTTCGAGGACGCCATACGGGCCGCGGGAGGCCAGGTCATCCGCGTCGATTCTGACCTGTCGGACGGCATGTTCGACCCGTTCATGGTCATGGACAACGCGGACCGGGCGAAGGAGATGTCCGCCATCATGCTGTCCGACATCCTGCACCCGAACAGTGATGACGCCTCGCTTGAGATCGCCATCGCCGCCATGCTGACCTACGGCATCCAGCACGGGGCGAAAGTCACCGGCACCGCCATAGCCAAGGCCGCGCACGATTACGCACAGACCATGAAGGGCGGCGGGGACATCGACGCGCTGAACCTTCCCGACAACTGTCTCGACGTGTACCGTCAGATCCGCATAGCGTTGAAGAGTTTCCAGCCCATGCGCCTGATCTTCGGCATGAGCGACGACATCGACCCCCTGCGCACCAGCCAGAACCTCACGCTGATCAACGCCGGCAACCGTTCGCTCATCCCCGAAGCCGGTTCGGAGAACACGGCCACCGGACGCCTCCAACAGTGGATGCTGCGCATGATCGTGCTGGGTGCCGGCGCCTCCATAGCCGGCAGGGACGGCATGGTCGGTGTCGACGAGGCATGGGTGCTTGGAGGCAAGGGCAAGGGCGCGAGCCGCACCGTCGAGGAATGGATGCGAACGGCACGATCCCGCCGTTTCACCCCGGTGTTCGCCAGCCAGAAAACGCAGGAGTTCATCGACGCGGGCATGAACGGCGGCATCAGCCGCGGATTCATCCTCTCGCTCGACGACCCGCCCGAAGTGGACGGCAACGTGAGCCTCGCCAAGGCCGCGGAACGGTTCCTCCACGTCGAGGACTCCAGCGGACAGATGCGCCGCCGCATGGCGTTGGACGACACGAAGGACAACAAGGAGCCGCAGTGGGCGAGCCTGAGACGACTCGTCAAGAAAGGCAAGACCGTCCGCGGCGCCGTCGCCTATTTCATCGACGGATCCAAACAGCCCGTACCGGTCGAAATAGTCATACCGCCCGACCTTCTCAAGGAGATATCCACCACCGCGACCGACAAGATCGCCCGCGAAAAAGCCAAGGAGAACCAGACAATCAGGATGGAGACAGCAGTATGAGTTACACGGACATGTTCGGCACGCCCCTGACCGGAAACCAAACCGGCGACGACCGGGAGACGGGCAACAATAACGAATCGGAAGGACATCAGCAGACACTGCTATTCAAGGGATTCGCAAGCCCGCTCCCCCTGCTGGCGGAACGCCCCAGCGTCTACCTGCAGCGCATCCGCGACGCGGCCTCAA
>ERZ772885.1360-NODE-1360-length-15011-cov-2.501003_pt1 | contig 15011 bp, 11 predicted proteins | sample MGYA00580580_ERZ772885 | MGnify/ENA primary metagenome ERZ772885 (study PRJEB29015, sample SAMEA2737673) | human gut metagenome | biome: human gut; feature: human-associated habitat; material: faeces | place: China | collected 2012 ...
AAAAAACAATTGCAGGCGGCGTATGGCCGGTTATGATCACACCTTTTACAGAGGACAACAGGATCGGCTATGATGCAGTCCTTCGAATCATTGAGTGGTATGACAAGAACGGTGTTGACGGAATCTTCGCAGTATGTCAGTCCAGTGAAATGTTTGAGCTGAGCCCACAGGAGAGAGTGGAGCTTGCAAAATTTATTATCAATAATACACCAAAGCACATGGGAGTAATTGCTTCCGGACATTGCGCTGAGAAGGTAGAGGATCAGATCCGCGAAGCTCAGACTGTAATCGATGCCGGTGTAGATGCATATGTTTTCATTTCCAATCAGTTTGCAAAAGAGAACGAGAGCGAAGATGTAGCTAAGAAAAATATTGAATATCTTCTGGATCACATTGATGGAGATATGTTCGGCGTTTATGAGTGCCCGGCACCATACAAGAGACTTCTTTCACCAGAGCTTCTCAAATGGTGTGCAGAGACTGAGAAATTTGCATTCCTGAAAGACACCTGCTGTGATCTTGATCAGCTGGAAGCAAAATGCAAAGCAGTTGAGGGCACCGGATTAAAGATCTTCAATGCAAATGCAGCGACACTTCTTCGCAGCATGGAAATGGGATGTGCAGGATACTCAGGAGTTATGGCAAACTTCCATCCGGATCTTTATGTATGGCTTTGCAAGAACTATAAAGAGCAGCCGGAGAAAGCACAGGAGCTTATGAACTTCCTTGGCGCTGCTTCCATGGTTGAGTGCCAGGTATATCCGGTAAACAGCAAATACCATATGAATCTGGTAGGTGTGCCGATGACACTTCAGTCAAGAAGACAGGATTATAAGCTTCTTACAGGAAGCAAGAAATTAGAGATCGAAGAGTTCTGTGCGATCACAGAGACCTTCCGCAAGAGCTTTTTTGGAAAGTAATCAGAGATAACTGCCGGAACGGTGGGGACCGTGAGGCCGGCTGAAAGGTATTTCTTAAGATTTGTAATTGGGGTTACAAATATACGTGAAAAAAGGGAAACAAAAACACATAGTGTGTAAAAATCAGGAGGATGAGAGAATGAAAAAAAGATTAATGGCAGCAGTATTATCAACAGCTATGGCAGCAACAATGCTGTTAACAGGAAGCATCAGTGTACAGGCAGCAGATGCTGCAGCAGCAAATGACCCGGCAGTAGAGCTGATCTTTACATCAGTATCTGTAAGCGGTGACTCCCATACAGAGGCTATGTATGAGTTTGCAGATAAAGTTGAGGAATTATCCGGTGGTTCCGTAACATGTAAATGCTACGACAACGGTTCTCTGTTCTCTTCCGAGAACGAGTTTGATGCTCTTCTTAACGGAGATGCAGATCTGGCATATATTTCCTTCCCGACAATTGCAACACAGATTCCGTCCTACAGCATGTTTGCTTCCGGATATCTGTTCAGCTCCTATGAGCATATGACAAGCGTTCTCAACGGTGACATCGGACTTAACAAGATCCGTCCACAGATTGAAGAGACACTGAACATCAAACCTCTTTCCAGCTTCTATCTTGGAAGCCGTGTAATCAACACAAGAGAGAAAGAAATCAACAGCTACGATGACATGAACGGATTACTTCTCCGTATGCCGAACTCCGAAGCATGGCTGTTCCTTGGTGAGGCACTTGGTGCAAACCCGACACCACTTTCCTTCAGTGAGCTGTATACTGCACTTCAGACTGGCGCTGTAGATGCACAGGATAACCCGCTTCCAAGTATCGAGAGTGCAAAATTCTATGAAGTAACAAAATACATCGCAATCACAAACCACGTTGTTGACTCCATCATGCCATGTATCAACGGTGACACATGGAACAGCATGACAGAGGCTCAGCAGGAAGCTGTTACTGAGGCTATGGAATATGCAAGAGACGTAAACGATACAGCAAGACTTGACAGAGAAGCTGAACTGATCAAATTCTTTGAGGAGCAGGGACTTACTGTTACATATCCTGACATCAACGAGTTTAAAGAAAAAGTTCAGGCTAAGTACATGGAAAACGAAGATATGATCAAAGACTGGGATATGGATCTTTACAACGAAATCCAGGCTATGGCTGATACAACAACCGCAGAAGAGTAAAACGAATTGTCGTGACAACAGGCAAGACATAGTGATCAGCTATGAATTGACAGCAAAACTTGAGACATCTGTCTGACTTATAACAAAGAAAAGTCCCAGGCTGTGTGTACGGCCTGGGCTTTTTAACAAAGAACAGATTTTTTGCCTGTCTGCACAGGTGAAACCTTTTGCAGTAGTGTCTGCAAAAGGGAACAAACCGATGGCAGAAAAGTGAATCTGAGAGGAGAGGAAACTGTGGATAATTTCAAAAAGATCGGGAAAAAGATCGTCGATTTCCTTGGCGTTTTTATCCCAAACATTACGTTTTTGGTAATTTTCCTTACCTTTATGGTAACAATCGTATCCAGATATTTTTTCAAAACCCCTGTAACATGGAGTTATGAGGTATCTGTTCTGGGTTACATGTGGACCATGTTCTTCGGCGTTGGTAAGGCAATGGAAGCTGATGAACACGTAGTATTTGGTCTGGTTTACGATGCTGTAAAACCTCGTACCCAGTTTATTTTTAAAGTAGTTTACAATACATTTCTTTTAATCCTGCTGGTAACCTGTTTTGTACCGTGTTTCCAGTCCATGGTTGGAAAGAAAATGGTAACAGGAGTTCTGAAGCTTCCATATACAGTTGTTTTTGCACCATTTATGTATATGCTGGCGGAGATCATCGTCAGAACCTGTATCAATATCAGAAATGCATTTAAAGAATACAAGGAAGGAGGAAAAGAATCATGAGTATGCCGATTATTATGCTGTTTGTGGTTATGGCTATCTGCTTCATAATCCGTATGCCTGTTTCTTTCTCCATGCTTGCAGCTTCTATTACATATTTTCTGCTTGCAGCTCCGGACAAACTGGGCCAGGTATTTACCGTTATCACTGGTAACATGTTTGCAAACTATACCATGCTTGCAGCGCCGCTGTTTATTTTCATGGCAAATGTGCTGAATGAAGGTGAGGTAACAGACAAGCTGTTCTCCTTCTGTAATGGTCTTCTTGGAAGATTAAAAGGTGGTACAGCACAGGTCAACGTATTTATTTCCCTTATTTTCTCCGGTATGACCGGTTCTGCTATCGCAGATGCTTCCGGTATTGGTCTGATGGAGATCGACCAGATGAAAAAAGAGGGCTACGACGCAGAGTTCAGCTGTGCCATCACAGCCGCTTCTGCAACGGTAGGACCGATTTTCCCGCCAAGTATTCCAATGGTTATTTACGCTATGTTATCCGGTGCTTCCATTGGTAAGCTGTTTATGGGAGGTATGGTTCCTGGCGTTTTACTTGCCATTCTTCTTATGATCTATGTTGCGTTTATTTCTCATAAGAGAAATTATCCGGCTGGTGTGGTCATGAGCAAGAGAGAGTTTCTGAGAGCTACATTGCAGGCTCTTCCGGCACTGTTTACAGTTGTTATTCTTCTTGGTGGAATTTATTCTGGTATCTGTACTCCTACAGAGGCTGGTGCTGTTGCTTCTGCATACGCACTGATCATTTCTGCACTGATTTACAAAACACTGGGATGGAAAAAGCTTTGGGGTATCATAAAGAAATCCGCTGCCAACACAGCTACACTGGCTCTCCTTTGCGGAACCTCCATGCTGTTCTCTTATATCATCTCTCTGGAGCAGGTTCCGAGAGTTGTTGCAAGCCTGGTTATGGGAATCACAGATAATAAGTACATTTTCCTGTTTATCGTAAACATCGTATTCCTGCTTCTTGGCTGTGTACTTGATGTAAGTACGATCCAGCTGGTATTCGTACCAATGGTTCTTCCGCTGGTACAGGCTATGGGTATTGACCTTGTTCATTTCGGCGTTGTAATCTGCCTGAACATGATGATCGGTCTTTCCACACCGCCATTTGGTATGCTGTTGTTTATTGTTTCGGGACTTGGAAAAACGAAGATCAAGGGTGTTATACGTGAGATTTTGCCAATGGTACTTATTATGATCGGGTTGTTGTTCCTGGTTACTTATGTACCGGATATTATTATGTTTATACCTAACAACTTCATGTAAAATATGAACTTGGGTAGTATGAAAGGGACTGTTTTGCAGTCCCTTTTGTTGTATCATTGGCTGCACGGACGCATTTTCGCAGCTGATATTCCACGCGGGGCGGTGCAACACTGCGGCGAGCTAACTGCTAACTACGACTAAATCGTTCAGGAGAGCCTTCACGATTAAGTCTTCGTAAGCAGTGGATCTCGCCTCCGTTAAGGGCGCACCTGGAAATGCCCCGCTTAGGAATATCAGTTGCGAAAACGCTGTGTATTGGTAACGAATGGATAAATAAAAGCGACGGTGCTGGTGATGATGGAATAGGGAATTTAGAACAATAATGTAATGTGGGACTATAAGAGGAGGACAGAAGGATGGGCACATTGGATAAGGTAAAGGGATTGGTTGAGAATCCGCCGAAGGAGTATCGGAGTGCTCCTTTCTGGGGGTGGAATGACAGGCTTCAGAAGGAGAATCTGGGAGAGCAGATAGAGGGATTTAAGAAGGCGGGGATGGGGGGATTTTTTATTCATTCCCGTGAAGGGCTGGAGACGGAGTATCTTTCCACAGAGTGGATGGAGGATGTGAAGTTTTGTGTGGATAAAGCCCGGGAAAATGATCTGGAGCTGTGGATATATGATGAGGATAAATGGCCGTCGGGGGCTGCAGGAGGTAAGGTCAGCAGGGTAAATCCAGCGGAGTTTACAGCCAGGGCACTGACGATGGAGTGCGGGAAAGCCGGGGAGCTGGCGGTACCGGCGAAGCTAAGTACCGAGGAAGAAAGGATAGTTACCGGGGACTCGGATTCGTTAATGTGTGGCGGGAATCGAGGCGTGGACGAAAATTTCATGTCTGGCAGGAACGGCAGTGAAGATTTAGCAGTGGAAGAAACTATGGAGACAGAGTTTCTTCAAGGTATTTATGTGATTCAGACAGAAGCGGACGGCAGATTTATTAAGAGGATGAAAGAATATCTGACTTATGAGGAAGCTGCTGGAGCTTGCGGTGTTGATGAAGAGATTCTGCTTCTGCGCCAGGAGATTTCTGGTAAGAGTGAGTGGTACAACGGCTTGATGCCGCCAGATAATCTGAATCCGGAGAGCGTGAAGACATTTTTGAAGTTGACCCATGAGCATTATGAGGAAGTGTTTGGCGGAAGTTTTCCAAAAGAGGTGAAAGGATTTTTCACAGATGAACCAAACTGCTGTGATTTCTTCAGTGTTTTCCATGAAGGCAGACCGTGGATTCCGTGGAGTATTGGATTTACAGAGTATTTTATTGAAAAGAGAGGATATGATCCGCAGGAGAAGCTGCCTTATCTGTTTTTTGATGGGGAAGGGGCGGAGAAGATCCGTCATGATTATTGGAAGACGGTGGCACAGCGTTTCGAAGAAAGTTATATGAAACAGGTTTATGAGTGGTGTGATAAACGGGGACTTCGTACTACGGGACATATTTTATATGAGAACGACCTGGGGTATCAGACTCGTGTGTGCGGTGCGGCGATGCCTCAGCTTCGTTATCTGCATAATCCTGGAATTGATCTTCTTGGCGCACAGACGGATGAGTATCTGACTGTGAAACAGTGTGCAAGCGTGGCACATCAGTATGAACGTTCCATGACCATCAGTGAGGCTTACGGCTGCACTGGCTGGGAGCTGGATTTTTCTACTCAGAAATGGCTGGGAGACTGGCAGTTCGCGCTTGGAATTACGAGACGTTGTCAGCATCTTGCCCTGTATTCTATTACAGGCTGCAGGAAGAGGGACTATCCGCCGGTTTTCAACTATCAGAATACCTGGTGGGATGACAATGATAAGATGGAGAATTATTTTGGTCGTCTGGCGCTGTGTCTTTCTCAGGGTGAGCCGGTGCGGAAGGTGCTGATGATCCATCCGATTTCCAGCATCTGGACCGAGTGCCGCAGTGACCGGGCGGAGGATTTCAATCATCTGGAAATGAATATGGGATGGCTGGATGAGCATATTACTTCTTTAAATCGAAAAGGTGAGTATTATAACCGGATCGCAAAAGCGCTGACTGCAGGGCATGTGGATTTTGATTTTGGAGATGAGATCCTGTTGGAGCAGGACGGCAAGGTTGAGGATGGAATGTTTGTGGCAGGAAAGTGCAGCTATCAGGTGGTTGTGGTTCCGGGAGTGAGCAATCTGTTTGCAAACACGGTGAAGCTGTTGAAGGAATTTCTTGCAGCTGGTGGAATGGTGATCTGGCTGAAGCCGTATCCGGTGATGATTGAAGGAGAACGGATTGGTAGTAAGCAGATCTGCGTTGCTAAGAGATGGGATAAAAAAATAGACAGTGAAGATGTAAATGAAGAGAAATCTGACCGCAGGAAAGTGTGTGGAAAATATGGTGATATCCGGGATGTTTTAGATGAGGAAGCATTTGTTCATACGGTTGAGCATGAATGGGAGCTGACGGAAGCTGTGGCGAAATGCACCGGAAAAGATTTTACTGTGCGAAATGCCAGCGGCGCAGAGGATGGTGAGATTCTTTCCATGCTGAGAAAGACAGAAGATGGACATATTCTTTTCCTGACAAATCACGATCGGAACAATGCACATCAGGTTTACATAAAACTTGACTGCGGGAACGCTGTGGAAGAGCTTGACCCGCTGACCGGAGAAGTTTGTGAGGTGGAAACTGTTGCGGATGGAGAGGGCGTTTGCTTTACCAGGACATTCGAGACGGGGATGAGCCGAATTTATTTTGTGAAGAAAATAATAGGGGCTGGACAGATTATTAAAGAGATAAATAGTGTTGAAGACAAATGTGGAATTGAGGAAGATACTACCGTTGTGGACTTGGCGGCTGTTTCTGATGGCGTAAATGCGGTGCATGAAATGACAGTGAGCAAAGCTGCCACATTCCCATACAGACATCCGCATTACACAGATCCCGTATTAGCTACATTCGGTCCGGACGCGAAATTAAGAAGAACTATGGAGAATGTGCTGACGATAGATAAATGTACTTATGAGCTGGGGGTTGCTTCAGCAAATAAAATTTGTGACGGAAATGCTATGGTGGAAGATAAAGATCTTGACGCAATTGTAGAGCAGGTATCAGAATTCAGACATGGCAGCGAACTGTCAGAAGCAGGAAGCGTCTGTGAGTCCGCAGAGATGGAAATCTGGCAGGCGCAGAAGGAAATTCGTGAGAAATTGCGCATGCAGCAGGTTTACTATAACGGTGCACCTCAGCGATATACCTGGGTGGATCAGCCACATCCGGCAGATGGAACACCATTTACCATGCATTTCCGGTTTAATGTTGCAGAAGACATTTCCAGTGAATGCAGTTTTGTAATTGAGAAGCCTTATGGTCTGGAAGTTTACTTCGATGGCGTGAAATGTGCGCAGACCGGCAAATGGTTTATTGACAAAGACATGCGTTGCTTCGGACTTCCTGCTTTGAGTAAGGGGGTGCATCGGATTACCATAAAAGGCAGTTACGACCAAAAGCGGGAACTGGAAGATGTATTCGTAATTGGAAATTTCGCCGTAGATATGTCTGGCAATATTTCCAGGGAAAAAGAAATTCTGCATACTGGTGATTGGAGCATGCAAGGTTATGTAAACTATCCTGGCGGTATGATTTACCAGTACAAGGTGCCACAGTTGATTTCCGATAAGCAGGTTCTTCTTCATTTGGGTGAGTGGAGAGGTACCCTTCTGAAAGTCAGAGTAAATGGTAAGGAAGCTGGTTTTCATTTCGAAAAGAAGAACTGTGTCACAGATGTAACTGGTCTTTTCGAAAAAGAAGAGAATACTCTGGAAATTGAAGTTTCAGGAAGTCCAAGAAACATGTTCGGCCCATTCCACCAGTCCTACACCGGCTGCAGCCGAATCAGCTGGGCTGATTTCCGCACCGAGGGAATGTTCCATACGGATGGGAAGGTGCTGAAGCCTTATGGTATGATGGGGCAGAGTTATATTTGTGAGTATGAAGAGCAGTAAAAAATAACAGGAGGATTTATCATGATTGCAGATTACGCAGACAAACTGAATACATATGAGGAATTTAAAGATTACGCTGACATGGTTCAGCAGTTTATCAAAAAACAGAAAGAGGAGAACCTTCCAGAAGGCAGATACGACCTAAAAAACGGCATTTTTGCCTTGGTTCAGAAATATACCACGAAGTCCCTGGATGGTGCACAGATGGAATCCCATAAGAAATACTGCGACCTTCAGTATATTGTAGAAGGTACTGAAAAAATCTATTGGGCTTCTCTTCGCAAGCTTACTGTGGAGGATGACCGTACTCCGGAAGCTGACATTCTTTTCTATAAAAGCGGTCCAGAGCAGGGGTACACTCTTCTGGAGGCTGGCATGTTTGGTTTCTACGCTCCTGAAGACGGTCATATGCCCTGCATCGCCGTAACAGAAGCCCAGCCCGCAACGAAAATCGTGTTTAAGATTCCGGTGAAAGGCTGAAATACTGTGGATTCAGATTGACAAGCTCTTAATAAAGCGTATACTATAGCGTGTTAGAGTCTGTTTGAAAAATCATTCCCACAAATTGTGACGCACATCTTGCAGAAAGCCTTTATCAAACACGCTCTAGTAAGACACATAGTAGGAGGAAAGAGCTATGAAAAACAACAATAGTATCAAAACCGTAGTTGCCATTGGTATCGGTGCGGCACTGTTCTTTGTGCTGGGACGTTTCGTTGCAATCCCAAGCCCGGTTCCGAACACAAACATCAGTCTTCAGTACGCAGTACTTGGACTTCTTGCAGCAATGTATGGCCCGGTTGCAGGCGGACTCATTGGTTTCATCGGACATACACTGATCGACCTGTCCTGGGGTGGAAGCCCATGGTGGAGCTGGGTTATCACATCTGCATTTGTAGGTGTTGTGATCGGTCTGTTCGCCAAGAAGCTTCAGGTTCAGGAAGGCGATTTCGGAAAAGGCAAAGTTGCCGTTTTCACAGTTGCAAACGTGATCGCACATGTTGTAGGATGGGTAGTTGTTGCACCTGTACTTGACATTGTAATCTATGCTGAGCCGGCAAACAAAGTATTCGCACAGGGCGCATTCGCTGCAGTTTCAAACACCATCACAGGTGTTGTAGTCGGCGGTCTTCTGATCCTGGCTTATACAAAAACAATTGCAAAGAAAGGCTCCCTGGATCAGGAATAAGTTGAAAGGGAAATTTGTAAAAGACCTTGCTATGGGGAAACTTGTGGCAGGGTCTTTTTTGATGCATAATTTTATTGGATCCAAAAAGTAAATTTCGCAAGATTTATGCAAAATAAGATAAACTTTGGTAAGAAATTTTATTGTGGATTTAAGAAATTCGTGTTATCCTTTTGAGATGGTGTAAGGTGTACACTTATAGAGATGCAAATTGTTAAGTGGTTCTGAAGCAGTCACATTGTTTACAAATTGACGATGGATTCGCTTCAGGATATTTGATTTTGAGGTACTATATGACAGAGAAAAAATCTCCTATTATTTCTTTCAAAAACTTTTCTTTTCAGTACCGGGCACAGAAAAAGCCTACGCTGAAGGAAATTAATCTGGACATTTATCCTGGCGAGCGGGTGTTGATCGCAGGTCCTTCCGGCTGTGGAAAAAGTACTCTGGCAGGCTGCATCAATGGCCTGAATCCTTTTTCCAATCCAGGAGAATGCAGCGGGGAACTTATTGTGGATGGTGTGGATGCGCCGAAGAGCAGCATTTTTCAGCTCTCTGCACATGTGGGCACAGTGCTGCAGGATCCGGATGGTCAGTTTATCGGGCTGACGGTTGGCGAGGATATTGCCTTTGCATTGGAAAACAGCTGCATGCCGCAGGATGAAATGCATGAGATCACCCGTCACGCGGCAGAGCTGGTCGGAATTCAGGATCATCTGGATTACGCGCCCCACGAGCTTTCCGGAGGGCAGAAGCAGCGCGTCAGCCTGGCGGGGGTAATGGTGGATCAGGTGAAAATCCTGTTGTTCGACGAGCCATTGGCCAATCTGGATCCGGCTACAGGTAAGCAGACTATTGAGCTGATCGACGAGATTCAGGAAAAAACAGATACTACGGTGGTGATCATTGAGCACCGTCTGGAGGATGTTTTGTGGCGAGATGTGGACCGTATTGTTCTTATGGGCGATGGAAAAATTCTGGCAGATCTTCACCCGGATGAGCTTTTGTCCACCAGACTTCTGGAAGAAAACGGAATCCGAGAGCCTCTTTATCTTACTGCACTGCGTTATGCAGGTGTGGAACTTGCTCCTGCGAAGAAACCGGCACATGTTGATTCTGTTGTGATAGATAAGGCAGACCGGAAGAAAATGACAGACTGGTTCTGGTCCCGCCCGGCAGCAGAGGCTGAGAAAGAACATGAGCCGCTGCTTGAAGTTAGAAATCTTACCTTTGGTTATGAGAGAGGCAGGCAGACCTTACGTGATGTTTCTCTTACAATCCAAAAGGGTGAAATGGTCAGCATTGTAGGGAAAAACGGTGCCGGGAAATCTACTTTTTCCAAACTGGTCTGCGGCTTTGAGACACCAGATTCCGGTGAAATTCTTTTCCAGGGAAGGAATCTTCTGCAGGAAAATATCCGCCACAGAGCCAAACATATTGGCTATGTGATGCAGAATCCCAATCAGATGATTTCCAAGACTATGATTTTTGATGAGGTGGCACTGAGCCTTCGCAATATGGGAAAAAGCGAGGAAGAGATTCGGGAAAAAGTGGAGGAAACTTTGAAAGTCTGCGGACTTTTCCCATTTCGGAACTGGCCGGTATCGGCGCTTAGCTTCGGGCAGAAGAAGCGTGTGACCATTGCCAGTGTGCTGGTGCAGGATCCGGAACTGATCATTCTGGATGAGCCGACTGCGGGACAGGATTTTCGCCATTATACAGAGATTATGGAGTTCCTTCGTGGGCTGAATGAAAAAGGGGTAACAGTTGTGATGATTACCCATGATATGCATTTGATGCTGGAATATACGCCTCGGGCACTGGTCTTTGCTGACGGCAGGCTGATCGCGGACAGAAGCGCGGCAGCAGCTCTTTGTGATCCACAGCTGATCCGTCAGGCGGCACTGAAGGAGACCAGTCTTTTTACCTTGGCGAACCAGCTGGGAATCAGTCCGGCTGAAGAGTTTGTGCAGCGTTTTATTGAGGAGGACAGGGAGGTGCGAAGCCATGGCCGCTAAGACAGTGTTGAATTATCTGCCAAGGGAAAGTGTGATACACAAGCTGACAGGTACCACCAAACTGGCGTTTTTCCTGCTTTTTACTTTTGCAAGTATGATCACTTATAATACGTGGGTACTGCTTGGGCTGTTTGCGGTGAGCCTGGCGGCGTTTAAACTGAGTAAGATTAAGTTCCGCGAAGTGCGGTTTATGATGATTTTTATGCTGGTATTTCTGGTGTTGAATAATCTGTTTATTTTCCTGTTTGATCCTAACCAGGGAACGACGCTGTATGGCACCAGACATGTGCTTTGCCACCTGTTCTGGCGGTATGATCTGACTGCAGAGCAGCTGTTTTATATGGTGAATATTTCTCTGAAATATTTTGTTGCGCTGCCGGTTGCGATCTTGTTTATTTCTGCAACGAACCCAAGTGAGTTTGCTGCTAGCCTGAACAGTATTGGAATTTCCTATAAAGTGGGTTATTCTGTGGCGATTGCGCTTCGATACATTCCAGACAGCGTGACTACCACAGCATCAGCCAGGCTCAACAGGCAAGGGGCGTAGAACTTGGAAAAAACGAGCGCTTTTTTGCCCGGCTGAAGAATTCGGTGAATATTCTTCTACCGCTGATCCTGACCAGCCTGAATCGGATTGATACTATTTCTAATGCAATGGAGTTGCGTGGGTTCGGAAAGGATAAGAAGAGAACGTGGTATATGAAGAGACCTTTTGAGAAAAGGGACTTCGTGGCAATTGGAGTTGGCGTGCTGCTGCTAGCAGTCAGCCTGACGGTGACGATACGGTGGGGGAGATTTTATAATCCGTTTGTGTGAGGAAATTGAGAAAGATGAGATGGCTGTGTGGGAGTCTGCATGGCCATTTCTTTTGTTATAAAAACTATTGAAATTATGCCAGATTTAGAAGGAAGAAAAATTGTTGTAATTAATGATATCAGATTTAAAGGGAAAAGAAATGTAAATTGGGAAGGGGTTGAGAAATATTTAAAAGAATACGTTGGTCGTTGTTATGAAATTGTGGACACTTCAGATAAGGTTTTTATTGGTGCTGATTTTCCTAGTGAACTAAAAGGATCATCTGACACAAAACGTTTATTTGGTGCAAATGCAAAAGCGAAAGCAAATGCAACACAAGGAATTCCAGTATTGTTGCAATGTGCAGTTAATAAACGTTGGCAGGAAAATGTTAAAGAAAAACATAATAAAGATGCAAAGTTTGGGTGGTATAGATTTACAACAAGATTTGCGTTACCGATATATTATAATGATTCAGAGAAAGTGGAAAGATTTAATGTATATAGAATAGAAATGCTGATTAGGCACGCAGCAGATGGAAACTTGTATCTGTATGACATGATAAATATAAAAAAAGAAACGAGCACCCCGCTTGAGCAATAGCTGTACGGTAACAAACCCGCTTCCCTTTATATATTATAACAATAAAAGAAATTTTGCAAGTGAAGAATTTAATTGTTGAAAAGAACACAAGATGTTACGTTACTGTGAACGAAGTGAACAGTAACCACAAGATGAGGATGATATACCTATAGAAGAAAAGAAACTATAGTGAGATGCGGTTAAAAAATCTGTAAGAAGTTGTATTAATATAATTAGCAACATGATAAAATAGAAGAGAGTTTACAAGAATTACGAAGAATGTTGGAAGTAAACGTTAGAAGTGGAAAATAATAGAAGTAGAAGATGTGATTGAAATGGTAGTGGAAAAAATTATACCTTCTGAATTAATTATACATCCAGGAGAGACACTTGCGGATATTTTAAAGGAACGTGGAAGAAAGGAAAATATTTCTAAAGGTTTGGCACTAGGTTTAGAGCGAGTATTGGGAGTACCTCAATCTTTTTGGTGCAATTTGCAAGCTAATTATTTTGCGGAAATTGACCAGTATGGGAATTGAATCTATGATACAATTTAAGGGATACATTTAGTTGAAATAATGTATCTCAAAGATTTTTCACACAGTGAGTGGAAAATTGAATGCAATTTTATTTTGACAGCAATGTCGAATTTCATAATGTAATCACAAAGGAGAAAACCATCATGAATTTATCCAATATTTTCGAATCCACCGATTTCGTCCACGCCAGTGGCACGAAGGAGGAACTGCAGGTTGCAGAGTTTCTGAAGAGCCAGTGTGAGGAGCTTGGAGTGCCTGCGCATCTGGAAGGATTCCGGGTGGCAATGGGAGACATTGAAGAGGTTCATCTGCTGGCGGATGGACAGGAGATTCCATGTAAGGCTCTTAGTTGCTGCGGAAGCGGAGTGGTGGAAGGGGAGCTTTATTATATGCCGGGAACGGATCCTGTTTCCATAGCAGGTGCAAAAGATAAAATTGTACTGATGGACACTCAGGGAGTTGGATTTTTTGTTTACCAGGATCTGATAAAAGCAGGAGCAAAGGGAATTATTTTCCAGTACGGAAATATGTATTATCCAAATACAGATATTGACCAGCGCGATCTGCGCGAAGCCGTTGTAGGGGAAGAACGGAAAGTTCTTTGCGCCATGATCCATTCCAGCCAGGCAGTAGAACTGGTGAAAAATAAGGTGAAGAACATTCGTCTGGAGGTTTCCCAGAAAGAGTACGACGGAGAGTCCCACAATGTAATTGCAGAGCTTCCTGGCAGACGGGACGAGTTTATTGTGCTTAGTGCCCATTACGATTCCACTTCTTTATCCCACGGCGCTTATGACAACATGAGTGGCTGCGCAGGTTTGCTTGGAATTATGGAACAGCTGAAGGGAAAAGAACTAAACTATGGTCTTCGTTTCGTATTCTGCGGAAGTGAGGAGAGAGGGCTTCTGGGCTCTAAAGCATATGTGAAGGAGCATAAAGAGGAACTGGACAAAATAGTGCTGAACATTAATCTGGATATGATTGGAACTTATATGGGTAAATTTATCTCCTGTGTTTCCGCAGAGGACAAGCTGGCACATTATATATCTTATATGGCAGCAGAAATCGGTTTTCCAATTGAGGCAAAGACCGGAGTGTATTCCAGTGATTCTACACCTTTTGCAGACAGCGGAATTCCGTCACTCTCTTTTGCCAGAATTGCCAGCTCCAATGTGGCACCAATTCATTGCCGCTATGATGTGAAGGAGGTTATGTCCATGGAGCAGCTACAGGGGGATATTGATTTTCTGGTGAAGTTTACAGAACGTTTTGCAAATGCAGCAGTGTGTCCGGTTGCAAGGGAGATTCCGGAGAAAATCAAGAAAGAACTGGATGAGTATCTTGCAAGAAAAAGAAAAGAGCAGTAGGGGAGGCATCCTATGAGTTACATAACCACATACACAAGAAACCATTTCAATCCGGTTCATCCGGAGGCGGAGAAGATCGATATTCAGGATATTGCACATGCGCTGTCGCTGACCTGTAGGGGAAATGGACATGTAAGTTCTTTCTGGTCTGTTGGGGAGCATTGTATTTGCTGTGCGAAGGAGGCTCTTGGGCGAGGGTATTCCAATCGTCAGGCGCTGGCTTGTCTTTTGCATGATGCCAGCGAGTGCTATATGTCAGATGTGCCCCGTCCGCTGAAGCAGGAGATGCCCAGATACCGTGAGGTGGAAGAGCAGCTGCTTCAGGTGATTTATAAGAAATTTCTGGGAAACAGTCTGACTGATGAAGAAGCGCAGCGTCTGAAAGAAATCGATGATGATCTTCTCTGGTATGATTTAGAGGTTCTTCTGGAAGAGAAACAA
>ERZ772885.1367-NODE-1367-length-14973-cov-8.159338_pt1 | contig 14973 bp, 12 predicted proteins | sample MGYA00580580_ERZ772885 | MGnify/ENA primary metagenome ERZ772885 (study PRJEB29015, sample SAMEA2737673) | human gut metagenome | biome: human gut; feature: human-associated habitat; material: faeces | place: China | collected 2012 ...
ATATTCAGTCTGACGCCTAAAGCGTCTGGAAGCACGTGACTTCAGTCATGTGAGGATAAAGTTTTTAATTCACGATTTGAATATGTATTAGAGTTTTTTTACACGTTTTAGAGGAAACCTGCTAATATTTAAGTGACACGAAACCTTACAGAAATGTAAGGTTTTTTCATATAATGTAACCTGTTTCGATGGCAGAAGCCGTAAAAAATCCTTATACTTACGGTATCAATTAAAAGAAAGGAGCCCCATTTATGGCTTTGCTTGAAGTTACAAATATCAAAAAAATATACAGTACACGTTTCGGGGAAACAAGGTACAGGCGCTTTCAAATGTTACATTTTCTGTAGAGGAAGGTGAGTTTGTCGCGATTATGGGGGAATCTGGTTCCGGTAAGACAACCTTGCTGAATATTCTTGCGTCTCTGGATCGTCCGACATCCGGAGAGGTTCTTCTGGAAGGAAAAAATATCGTATACCTTACAGAAAAAGAAATATCAGCATTCCGAAGGAAAAATCTTGGATTTGTTTTTCAGGATTTTAATCTGCTGGATACCTTCAGCCTGAGAGATAATATTTATCTTCCACTTGTTCTTACAGGAGAAGATTATCGTGAGATGGAACAGAAAATCCGCCCGATTGCGCAGGCTCTTAAGATCACAGAGCTTCTGGATAAATTTCCATATGAAGTTTCCGGTGGTCAGAAACAACGTGCTGCTGTTGCAAGGGCGTTGATCACGAATCCCAAACTGACTCTTGCGGATGAACCGACGGGCGCACTTGATTCAAAGGCGGCATCAGCACTTCTTTCCGTATTTGGTGAAATCAATGCAGAGGGACAGACAATCCTCATGGTCACACACAGTGCACAGGCAGCCAGCCATGCGTCCAGAGTTCTTTTCATCAAAGACGGAGAAGTTTTTCATCAGATATACAAAGGCAGTAAATCGCGTCAGGAAATGTATCAGATGATTGCGGATACGCTTACGATACTTACGACAGGTGGTGAGCAGCATGCATAAGGGAATTTTTTCCGGACTTGCAAAACAGAATATCCGAAACAACAAAAGCACATATATTCCATACATAATCACCTGTATTTTCTGTATTGCAATGATTTATATGATGGAATTTCTGCGTGACTGCCCGACACTGGATCAGGCAGTGCGTCAGGCGGATGAAGTGCGTATGATCGTGTTTACAGGAGAGATAGTCGTAGAGATCTTCTGTATTATTTTTCTGATCTACAGTAATAGTTTTCTGATGAAGAGAAGGCAGAAAGAGATAGGTCTTTATAATATTCTTGGACTGGAAAGAAATCACATTGGAATCGTAATGTTTCTTGAAACGATCATTACCTCAATAGGTTCATTTGCCGGCGGTATTGCAGCCGGAATTATTGGAAGTAAGCTGGCACTTCTTTTGCTGTTAAAGCTGCTTCATATCCCTTCAGTGCTTGGATTTTATATTTCAGTAAAGGGGATTTTTACCTGTCTGTTCATGTTTGGCATCGTATTTTTGATGATTCTGTTTCTTAACCTTGCGAAAATTCATTTAAGCCGTCCGGTAGAATTACTTCGCGGTAATAATACCGGAGAAAAAGAACCGGCAGCAAAATGGCTTATGGCATTGATTGGTTTTATCTGCCTTGGCGCAGGTTATTACCTTGCGGTTACGACTGAATCTCCAATCAAGGCAATTACGATATTTCTTCTTGCTGTTATTCTTGTTATGGCAGGGACTTATCTGCTTTTTACCGCAGGAAGTATTGTGATTCTGAAGTTTCTCCGACGCAGAAAGAGTTTTTATTACAGGACTGGAAATTTTATCAGCATATCGGGAATGCTTTATCGAATGAAGCAGAACGCAATCGGTCTGGCAAGTATCTGTATACTAAGTACAGGTGTTCTGCTTATGATTTCCATGACAGTTTCCATTTATTTCGGAATGAATGATATTATGCTGAATCGCTATCCGTATGATGTTGATATGTCTGTTACCAGCATAAGCGAAGATGAATGTCAGACCGCAATAGAGGCTTTTGAAAAAGCTATTGCGGATAATAAAGTTCCGGTAGAAAAGTCTGTGGAGGAAATCTATCTGGATATCGTATGCAGCAAAAACGGTGATCAGATTCTGATAAAACCAGCAAATACTATTCGAAATTCTGATTCGGTACTGGTACTTTCTCTTTTGAATCAGGCAGAATATGAAAGACTTACAGGAATTTCTGCAAATCTTAAGGATGGTGAAATTTTTGCATGGTATCCTTCAGCTGTGCAGAAAGATTCAGTTACTGTTGATGAGACAGAATTTACAGTGAAAAAATGGCTGGATAAGAATCCCCTGACCTGTGGCGAAGATGCAGTCAGTGATAATGCAGTGCTGGTTGTTACAGATGAAGATTTTAAGAAATTTGATGAGATGCGTACAGAAATGTATAAAGGCGTTTCTTCTGCTCCTGCGGGAGAGGATCTGACACTTCATCTTGGTCTGGATATTACCGGTTCGGAGACAGATAAGATTGATTTTGGAACCCCGGTAATGGAGGTTGTTAAAGACTTGAAGAAAAACGGAGGCCTGTCAGAAAACTCATGGATAACTTCCGGAATCCGCCAGCAGGAATATGAGTCCTATTATGCGGATAATGGTTCTCTTTTGTTTATCGGAATCCTTCTCGGTTCTCTTTTCCTTATGGGAACAGCTATGATTATTTATTATAAACAGATTTCTGAAGGATATGAAGATCAGAAACGATTTGAGATCATGCAGAAGGTTGGATTAAGCCGCCGGGAGGTCAGAAGTTCTGTCCGCAGACAGATTCTGATGGTATTTTTTCTCCCGCTGTTAATGGCAATGCTTCATATTACCATGGCATTTCCAATGATCCGAAGAATGCTCCTGCTCTTTGGAATGACAAATACGAAGCTGTTTATTGGATGTACGGCGGGAACAGTTCTGATTTTTGCTGTTGTGTATGGGTTGATTTATCTTATGACGGCGCGTTCTTACTATCATATTGTAGAACGCAAATAAATATCAGGGTCAGAAGATTCTTAGATTATTCGTGTTTATACGATGAGATTTTGGAAACTTCTGACCCTGATATGTTTATTTATATTTTATGATTAGATAGAATTTTTCAGTCAAAAAGAATGAGCGTATTAGAGTGTGTTTGAAAAATCATTCAGCATTCCTTTTTTTCTTAACCAGAGCATAAATCCAACACAGAGAATCAACTGTAATATAGAGGACATCGGTGTTGCCAGCCCGATATGGAACAGAGAGATATTCGGCTGGATACTCATAATGTAAGATACCGGCACTCTGACGCAGAATGCACCAAGAATTCCCTGTATCATAACTGAAGTAAACAGTAACGTTATCTGCACTTCAGCCTTATATTTCCACTGTCAGTCTGGATCACCAGATTTCCGCCCGTTCCTTTTTGTGTGTAAGAAAGATCACAGTCATCCTGGTCTTCCACCATCTTACCGGTCAGCGCATCATCTACATTGATATCTCCCATATCAGTATTCACCTGTATGTTCCATGTGCGCATCACGTCTTCTTTACCAATAAAACAAAGATCACCCATATCCGTTTTCACTTTCAGATTATTGAAATCGCAATTTTTAAAAAATACATCTCCTGAATCCGTCTGAACGGCTCCATTTTCGATTTCGCATCCATTCAGCAATATATTGCTCATATCCGATTTAATATCTGCAAGCTTCCATTTCTGACCTTCCGGCACGTAAATTGTTACCACATTTTCATCTGTAGTAAGTGTTCCTTCACCCAAAAGACCCGACAAAAATCCGATATCAACATGATAATAAGTCTTCCCATCATTGTTATTTTCCTGAATCCTTAATTTACCATCCTTTACCTGATAACTGATCGGATCCTTTTTCTGATCGGATGCCCGATAAGAAATATAACAGTACTGATCATCTGAACTGACTACTTGCAAATTCATATCTGTCATGGAGATGTCTGCTGAGTCGAAATCATCAAGCTTTGTTTTCTCAAGAACCATCTCATTATCGCTTTTTTTTGCAGCTCCATCCATTTTGTTTAAATCTGCTGATTTCACATATTTACTTCCACCGCTCGCAACACCGATGCCCGTCAAAGCTGCACCACATACACAGCATCCGACTCCTACTGCAAGCCATGCCTTTGCCCATCTTTTCATCGTTCTAACCTCTCTCTCTTTCTGCCTGTGATCCGGCGTACCAGCTTCGCAATCAGCATGCTGCTCCATTTACATAGATATACGCACAACAGTACACCAAGGATGCCAGCGCCCACAGCCAACAGCCCACTTCCTGTAAGCATTGCAAAACCGCTCATAGAAAACGGAACTGCCAGTATACCGCGGATAAGGATTTTCCCGCCAATAAGCACCAGACATGCCGTAAATAAAACTACACATAACAAAATTGCAAATACACACACAACTAATGCAAGAACGACTGCAGCAAACGCTGCCAGAAGCGGAGCTCCTACCGGTGCTGCAAATAATACCAATAGCGCTATCCATACCACATGTTTTCCGGAACCTTTCTGTTCTGCTCTGGTCTGTCCATCTGTTTCATAATTCTGATGATCTTCTATTTTCTTATTCAGAAGATTCGCCATCAGTTCTCTGGCAGCCTCCTTCGGCGTACCAAGTTCTTTCATCAGTTCTTCTGCTCCTTCCTCATCTGTCTCCTGAAAATACTCGGTAAAATATTCCATTGCATCTTCATAGTCCTGTCTCGGAAGCTTCCGCAGATATTTATGCAGCTGGTTTAAATATTCCTCTTTGCTCAACCTCTTATCCTCCCTTCAATAATCCCATCTACAGTGTCTTTGTAGATTTGCCATTCATTGCTCAGATATGCAATCTGTGCCTTGCCTTCTTCTGTAAGGGAATAGTATTTTCTCTTTCTTCCCTGATACTCCTGCGAATAGGTAGTCAGATATCCTGCAATTTGTAACTTCTTCAATATGGGATAGAGCGTAGATTCTTTAATGTCAGCAGCCTTCTTCACTGTCTGACTGATCTCATAGCCATAAGAATCCCTGCTTTCTACCACTGACAGTATCATATATTCAATCAATAATGCTGATACCGGAAAATACATAGAATCACCTCCTGGTATATATGTAAAATATTTATATATATAAATTTTACATATACTATACTTCGATGCTACCACAATGTCAATACATATATAAAATTTTTATATATATTTTTCGGAGCTCAATCGTTATGGTATCTCTGGACAATCTGCAATGGATTTCTGATATCAAACTATTCATTTGACTATCTTTTGGAGTGTGTTTGAACATATCGGTATTTCGTGGAGTCTGACTCCAATATGCATGACCTCATGTGGTCATAAAAATATGCGCATCAGCCGTAAAACTGATGCGCACATAAAAATTATTTTACTGTAACTGTAATCACTTTATATACACCATTCTGTGCATATACCCATATCTTACAGTTTCCCTTTCTCATAGCTTTGATTACACCATCAGATGTCACAGTTACTACTTTTGTATTACTGCTTTCATAGTAGAGCCTTGTTAAACTTATCAATATTATACTGTTCCATATTTACCAGAGCCAGATCCAGAGTGTCATCCTGTACCAGATTGCAGGCATGGACAGAGCCATATTCCTTCAGAACAACAGCAATTTCCGAATATCGCCGGTGAAATGCGGTGAGAAGCTCAGGGAAAAAGACGGTGCTCAGCATAGGCGGGATCCCAATACGAAGAGGAGGCTTCACTCTCGCCATACTGGAGTAATCTGCTTGAAGCTCGTTGCAGTATTGAAGAATGTAAGTGGCTTTGTTATAAAGCTCTTCGCCTTCTTCAGTAAGGATCAGTCTGTTTCCTTTTCTATAAAAAAGGCTGATGCCGAATTCAATTTCCAGGTCGCGGATAGCAACGGACACAGTGGGCTGCTTTTTTCTGTATACGAAATTCAAATAAATAGTAACTTTAATACTTTGCGTACAAATGATTATGCCACTGCTGAATCTCTTTTCTCTGCCTTGAAATAAAAAAATTATCCTGCAGGTATCTTTCTTGTCCTTCGCACACTGCTGAACTGTCTTGATTGCATTATTTTATGGAATTGCTATAGGCATTGAATTTTGGCAGGGAAAGATTATCTGAAAACTGAAAAATGAGTATAAAAAATAAATATAGGGCTGTTGCAATGACGGAAAATAAGGTATGATATCTGCAGAAGCATGATACATGTTTCCATAACTCGGGTGAAGTAAATGAAAAAGGCAATAATCTGTTGAGATATCTTCACCGGACAGACACAAAATCATTTGGAGAAAGTTATATGAAAAAGTTTAAGTTAAATGTACAGAGACATATCTGCATTTTATTATGCCTTATTTTATATATTACTGTGCTTCCCCTTCCTGTATCAGCAGAGGAAGCAAAATCCAAAACAGTCAGAGTAGGCTGGTATGAGGGAACTTATAATACCACAGAAGCAGACGGTCAGAGGAGAGGCTACAGCTACGAATACCAGCAGGCAGTAGCTGCGCATACCGGATGGAAATATGAATATGTGGAGGGAAGCTGGGCAGAACTGATGAGTATGCTGAAAAATGGACAGATCGATCTGCTGGGAGGCATTTCCTATACAGAGGAACGTTCCACTTCCATGCTTTTTTCAGAATTGCCTATGGGAGAGGATAAATATTACCTGTATGTGGATACTTCTAATACAGATATCTCCACTTCAGATCTGACTACATTAAATGGAAAAAGAATCGGTATGCTGCCGAATGCACTTCCTGCCGAAATGTTCCATGAGTGGGAGAAAAGTCATGGAGTGAACACGCAGCAGGTTGATATTACCGGTGCAGATGATATTCGTCAGAAATTGAAAAATCATGAAATTGACGGATTTGTTTTAAATGAATCTCCACAGTGGGAAAGAGACGATATTTCACCAGCTATTCTGATTGGTGGCTCCTATAACTATTTTGCAGTCAGCAAAAAACGCCCGAATCTGAAAGAAGAGCTGGATCAGGTAATGCAGAAGATAGAGAGGGAGAATCCTTTTTATAAAGACGATCTTTATAAAAGGTATCTCTCCGCAAATTCCCTTGAAACTCTTACGGATGAGGAGCAGAACTGGCTGGAACAGCATGGGGCGGTCCGGATTGGATATCTGAAAAATGATGTGGGTATCAGCCTTGTGGATACGGAGTCAGAGAAACCGGTAGGAATTATTAACGATTATATTAGTCTGGCTTCTGGCTGTCTGGGAGAAAAAAACATAGAATTTCAGTTGACAGGCTTTGATTCTCAGGAGGAAGAACTGCAGGCATTAAAGGATAGCAGGATTGATATGATTTTTCATATGAATCAGAATCCATATGAAGCTGAGCAAAACGATGTTATATTGTCAAATACTGTTTTTGAAGTCAATGTTGCAGTACTCACCGGTGTTAAGAAGTTTGATGAAAATAAAGAGAATACAGTAGCAGTGAGCAGGAATAACCTGCTGGGGAAGTGGTATATTTCTTTTAACTATCCTTTCTGGAAAATAAAGGAATATGACTCATCTGCTGAGGCCGATAAAGCAGTTCAAAGTGGAGAGGCAGACTGCTTTGTTGCGAAGGCAGGACAGTCATTAAAGACACTGGAGGACAGCAAAATGCGCAGTATTTTTCTTACGAAATCCGGCGCTTCCTGCTTTGCGGTCACCAGGGAAAACACAACATTAATGAATATCCTGAACAAAACCATTCAGACTCTGCCTGATTCCAGACTTTCCAGTCAGTTTTGCGTATATGAAAACGCACCTGGCAAGGTTACTCTGGCAGAATACATAAAGGATAATCTGTGGGTAGTTTCCATTTGGTTTGTAAGTGTGGTCTTGATTATTGTGTGGATTATAGTTTATCTGCTGATACAAGCGAGAAAAGCCCAGATTCAGGCAGAAAAGGCCAATGCCGCCAAATCAGATTTCCTTTTCAATATGTCTCACGATATCCGGACACCCATGAATGCCCTGCTGGGATACAGTGAGCTGATAAAAAGGGAACTGACTGATCCGAAACTTCTGGATTATCAGGAGAAGATGGAACAGTCCGGAAATCTGCTTCTGTCTATTATCAATAATGTGCTGGACATGGCCCGGATTGAAAGCGGTAAGGTGGAACTGGATGAAGATTATGTGAAAATCAGAGATATTTATCAGGGAATTTACAAAATTTTCCAGGCGGAAGCGGAGAAAAATGTATTCACCTTAAGATGGAATACGATGTCAAGCATGAGCACGTAATCTGCGATGAGACGAAGAACAAGGAAATTTTCCTCAATCTGATCAGTAATGCGGTAAAATATACAGCTTCAGGGGGAAGAGTTACCATAAGGATCACAGAGCTTGACTGTGACAGGAAAGACTATGTGCGGATACGGACTCAGGTAATTGATACAGGTATCGGAATGAGCGAAGAATTCCTTCCATCTCTCTTTGAGGCTTTTGCCAGGGAACGAAATACAACAGACGGAAAGATTGCGGGAACAGGTCTGGGAATGCCGATCATAAAGAAGTATATTGATATGATGTACGGAACTATTGAAGTAGAAAGTAAGCAGGGAGAAGGAAGTAAATTTACAGTTACCCTGGAATACAGGATTGCTGATAAGAGTTACTATGAACGGGCTACGGAAAAATTTTCAGATATGGATGAAACCAGGATCAGCGGAAAACATATTTTGCTTGCAGAGGATAATGATCTGAATGCAGAAATCGCAGAGTTTATCCTGGAGGATATGGGACTTATAGTTGACCGTGTTGAGGATGGAGTTCAATGTGTGTCAAGGATAGAACAGAAACCGGCAGGCACCTATGACCTGATCCTTATGGATATCCAGATGCCGAACATGGACGGCTACAGGGCAACTGAGATGATCCGCGGACTGTCAGATAAAGACAAAGCCACTATTCCAATCATAGCCATGACAGCCAATGCCTTTGAGGAAGACAGAAAAAAGGCACTGGCAAAAGGAATGAACGGACATATTGCAAAGCCTGTTGATGCAGAAAAAGTTGAGAAGACTATTTGTTCGGTTTTAGGCAGCCAGAGTGAACAGTAACGCGACACGTTAAAGTACAGAACAGGTATTCGCTTGCTCTGTACTTTTTTTATATGGGATGATATACTGAAAATATAACCATATTAAACATATTTCAATTTTTGATAAGTGAAATTTGATTAAAACAGGAGAATATTATGGATCATTTTGAATTGCATTCCGAGTACAAGCCAACTGGAGATCAGCCTCAGGCAATTGAACGTCTGGTCAGAGGCTTTAAAGAAGGCAACCAGTTCGAAACTTTACTGGGTGTCACCGGTTCCGGCAAGACATTTACCATGGCGAACGTCATCGCCCAGCTAAACAAACCAACCCTCATCCTCGCCCACAACAAAACTCTCGCGGCGCAGCTTTACGGTGAGATGAAAGAATTCTTCCCTGAGAACGCAGTGGAATATTTTGTCTCCTATTATGACTACTATCAGCCGGAGGCTTATGTCCCGTCTTCAGACACCTATATTGCCAAAGACTCCTCCATCAATGACGAGATTGACAAACTCCGTCTCTCTGCCACAGCCGCGATGTCAGAGCGGAAAGACGTAGTGGTCATTTCCTCCGTTTCTTGTATCTACGGATTGGGTTCCCCTCAGGAATTCTTTGACATGATGATCTCTCTGCGTCCGGGAATGACCAAAGACCGGGATGAGGTAATCCGGGAACTGATCGACATTCAGTACACCAGAAATGAGATGGACTTCCACCGAAGCACCTTCCGTGTCCGTGGAGATACTTTGGAAATTTTTCCTGCCAACAGCTCCGATACAGCTGTGAGAGTAGAATTTTTCGGAGATGAGATCGACCGTATTTCAGAAATTGATGTACTGACAGGAGAAATCAAATGCCAGCGTTCTCATATCAGCATCTTCCCTGCATCCCACTATGTAGTGCCAGCAGAACAGATCCAGAGAGCAGCTGTAGCAATAGAAGAAGAATTAAAAGAACGTGTAGAGTATTTCAAAAGCGAAGACAAGCTTCTGGAAGCCCAGCGAATCTCAGAACGCACCAATTTCGACATTGAAATGATGAAAGAAACCGGATTCTGTTCAGGAATCGAAAATTATTCCAGACATCTGTCAGGATTAAAGCCCGGACAGCCGCCATACACACTGCTGGACTATTTTGGAGATGACTTCTTACTTATTATAGATGAATCTCATATCACAGTACCTCAGGTAGGAGGAATGTACGCCGGTGACCAGAGCAGGAAGCAGACACTGGTAGACTACGGATTCCGGCTTCCTTCAGCCAAAGATAACCGCCCCTTAAGCTTCGAGGAATTCGAATCCAAACTGGATCAGGTCATGTTTGTATCTGCCACTCCGGGACAATATGAGTATGATCATGAACTTCTCCGTGCAGAACAGATCATCCGTCCAACCGGACTTCTGGATCCGAAAGTAGAAGTCCGCCCTATTGAAGGCCAGATCGATGATCTGATCGGAGAAGTAAACAAAGAAGTGTCAAAGAAACACAAAATCCTGATTACCACTCTCACCAAACGAATGGCAGAAGACCTGACAGAATATATGAAAGAAGTAGGAATCAGAGTCCGTTATCTCCATTCCGATATCGATACCTTAGAACGTGCCCGCATTATCCGTGATATGCGTCTGGATGTCTTTGATGTACTGGTAGGAATCAACCTCCTTCGAGAAGGCCTGGACATCCCGGAGATCACCTTGGTAGCAATCCTGGATGCAGACAAAGAAGGTTTCCTCCGTTCCGAAACCTCCCTCATCCAGACCATCGGACGAGCTGCCCGAAACAGTGAAGGCCATGTAATCATGTACGCAGACAACATGACCGATTCCATGCACAAAGCCATCACCGAAACCAACCGCCGCCGAACCATCCAGGAAGCCTATAACAAAGAACACGGAATTACTCCGACTACTATCAAAAAAGCAGTCCGCGACCTTATAGCCGTATCCAAAGCAGTAGCTGAAACCGAAGTCCGACTCCAGAAAGACCCAGAGTCCATGACCCGCAAAGAACTCACCAAACTCATCGCCCAGGTAGAAAAACAAATGCGTGCCGCAGCCGCAGACCTCAACTTTGAACAGGCCGCCGAACTCCGCGATAAAATGATCGACCTGAAAAAGAACCTGGATACTTTAGACAAATAATGTTTCTTAATCCAGCCCATCAGAGTGTGAAATCCTGCGTCAGATATCTTCATTGCCTTTTGCACTCTGCTGAACTGCCTTAAATGCATTATTTACGAGGATTGCTATAGAAGAGGCGATTCGCCTCCAAGGCGAGAGCCCCGCCTATATGATCGTCCTGAACAGCCAGCGGGGAGAAATTATTAATATTGTGTGCATTTGCAGGATGCTTAGAGATACTTAGTCTGCAGAAATCTGCGTTATGAGCCGGCTGCATCACCTGTCTGAGCGGAGTCTGCGACGGAGCGAGTTTGATAAGCCGGCTCATGCCTTTAGCAGATTTCTGCAGACTTAGTATCTCTTAGCGTCCGAAACCGCACGCAATATTAATAATTTCTCCCCGCGTCCCTTTCTATAACATAATCTTAATAACCCCTATTGTTCATAAAATAACAAAAAATTCACAAAATAATATTGACAAACCAAATCAAGAGTGCTATCTTATGAGCATAAGGTGTTAGCACTCCTAAAACATGAGTGCTAACAAACCAAAAACAAAGGCAGTAAAGGAGTGGAACTTCATGGATCAGGAATTAGATGATCGTAAAAAGAAAATACTAAAAGCCATCATCAAAACCTACATGGAAACAGGCGAACCGGTGGGTTCCCGGACCATTTCCAAGTTTGCAGATTTAAATGTAAGCTCTGCCACCATCCGGAATGAGATGTCAGACCTGACAGATATGGGATATATCGTACAGCCCCACACCTCAGCCGGAAGAATTCCTTCTGATAAAGGTTATCGCCTCTACGTAGACGAGCTGATGAGAGAAAAGGAATCAGAGGTTCAGGAAATCAAAGATCTCATGATCGAGAAAACCGACAAACTGGATAAGATGTTGAAACAGGTAGCGAAGGTACTTGCCTCCAATACCAACTATGCAACAATGATCTCTGTTCCACAGTACAGCGGAAGCAAGATTAAATTCATCCAGCTTTCCCGTGTGACACCCCTTCAGCTTGTGGCAGTAGTAGTGAGTGATAACAATGTCATCCGAAACCAGATCATCAATCTGGATGAGGAGATGGACGATCAGACAATCCTGAAATTAAATCTTCTTCTTAACACCAACTTAAATGGGGTGCCCATTCAGGATATCAACCTGGGAATGATTGCCCGCCTGAAAGAACAGGCAGGTGTACATGGCTCTGTGGTTGGCACAGTCCTTGATGCAGTGGCAGACACCATCCAGGTAGACGAAGACGATATGCAGATATATACTTCAGGAGCAACCAACATTTTCAAGTATCCGGAGCTTGCAGACACAAGCAAAGCGAGCGAGCTGATTTCAGCATTTGAAGAGAAGCAGGATCTGGTAGACCTGGTGAAAGAGAGAATGTCTGATACAGAGAACACAGGAATTCAGGTGTACATTGGTGATGAGATGCCGGTGCAGACCATGAAAGACTGCAGTGTAGTCACAGCCACTTACGAACTTGGAAAAGGAATGCATGGTACCATCGGTATCATCGGTCCCAAGCGTATGGATTATGCAAACGTAGTTGACAGCCTGAAGGCTTTGAAAGTCCAGCTGGACGAACTGATTAAGAAAGAGAGTTAGAAAGGCGGTAATAGAGAGTGTCAGAAGAAACAAAGAACACAGCTCAGGAAGAAGAGACAACAGATACTCCGGTAACAGAAGAAACTGTTGAGAATGAACCTGAAGTTGTAGAGAACGGCGAAGCAGAAACAGAGGAAATCCCGGTAGAGGACGGAGACGAGGAAGCTTCCCAGGATGACAAGAAAGACAGCAAATCAAAAACTTCTTTCTTCGGCAAGAAGAAAAAAGAAAAAGATAAATTTGAACAGCAGATTGAAGAACTTACAGACAGGCTGAAACGAAACATGGCTGAATTCGATAACTTCCGTAAGAGAACGGAGAAAGAGAAATCCAGCATGTATATCATCGGAGCCAAGGACATAGTTGAGAAAATGCTTCCGGTTGTGGATAACTTCGAGAGAGGTCTTGCACAGGCACCTGAAGGAGATTCTTTTGCAGATGGCATGAAGATGATCTACAAACAGCTGATCACCACATTAGATGAGCTGGGCGTGAAACCGATTGAAGCAGTGGGTAAGGAATTTGATCCGAACTTCCACAACGCAGTAATGCATGTGGAGGATGAAGAAGCCGGTGAGAATATTGTGGTAGAAGAATTCCAGAAGGGTTACACCTACAAGGATTTCGTAGTCCGCCACAGTATGGTAAAAGTAGCCAACTAATTTACATGAAAATATAGAATATATCAAATCTAGTTGAAAATAAACAGGAGGAACAAGATTATGGGAAAAATCATTGGTATTGACTTAGGTACAACAAACAGCTGTGTAGCCGTAATGGAAGGCGGACAGCCAACAGTTATCGCTAATACAGAAGGCGCAAGAACAACACCATCAGTTGTCGCTTTCACAAAAACAGGAGAACGTCTTGTAGGTGAACCTGCAAAACGTCAGGCAGTAACAAACGCAGAGAGAACAATCTCTTCCATTAAAAGAGAGATGGGTACTGACTATCGTGTAACAATCGACGACAAGAAATATTCCCCACAGGAAATTTCCGCTATGATTCTTCAGAAACTGAAAAAAGATGCAGAAGGATACCTTGGTGAGAAAGTTACAGAAGCAGTTATCACAGTTCCTGCATATTTCAATGATGCTCAGCGTCAGGCAACAAAAGATGCCGGTAAAATCGCAGGTCTTGATGTAAAACGTATCATCAACGAGCCAACAGCAGCAGCTCTTGCATATGGTCTTGACAATGAAAAAGAACAGAAGATCATGGTATACGATTTAGGTGGCGGTACATTCGATGTATCTGTAATCGAAATCGGTGACGGCGTTATCGAAGTACTTTCCACAGCAGGTAACAACCGTCTTGGTGGTGATGACTTCGACCAGAAAGTTACAGATTACATGCTTGCAGAGTTTAAGAAAGCAGAAGGCGTAGACTTAAGCAATGATAAGATGGCACTTCAGAGATTAAAAGAAGCTGCAGAGAAAGCAAAGAAAGAGCTTTCTTCCGCAACAACTACAAACATCAATCTGCCATTCATCACAGCTACAGCAGAAGGCCCGAAACACTTCGATATGAACCTTACAAGAGCTAAATTCGATGAATTAACACATGACTTAGTAGAAATGACAGCAGAACCGGTACGTCGTGCACTTTCAGATGCAGGTATCACAGCATCTGAACTTGGCCAGGTACTTCTGGTTGGTGGATCTTCCCGTATCCCGGCTGTTCAGGATAAAGTAAGACAGTTAACAGGCAAAGAGCCAAGCAAGAACCTGAACCCGGATGAGTGTGTAGCACTTGGTGCTTCTATCCAGGGTGGTAAACTTGCAGGTGATGCAGGCGCAGGTGATATCCTTCTTCTGGATGTTACTCCACTGTCACTGTCCATCGAGACAATGGGTGGTATCGCAACAAGACTGATTGAGAGAAATACTACAATTCCTACAAGAAAGAGCCAGATTTTCTCAACAGCAGCAGACAACCAGACAGCAGTAGATATCAACGTTGTACAGGGTGAGCGTCAGTTTGCAAAAGACAACAAATCCCTTGGTCAGTTCCGTCTGGACGGAATCCCGCCAGCACGTCGTGGTGTTCCGCAGATTGAAGTTACATTTGATATCGATGCAAACGGTATCGTAAATGTATCTGCTAAGGATC
>ERZ772885.1370-NODE-1370-length-14960-cov-3.490171_pt1 | contig 14960 bp, 8 predicted proteins | sample MGYA00580580_ERZ772885 | MGnify/ENA primary metagenome ERZ772885 (study PRJEB29015, sample SAMEA2737673) | human gut metagenome | biome: human gut; feature: human-associated habitat; material: faeces | place: China | collected 2012 ...
TGCAACCACAAGGCCTGCCCCCAGGCAAACCGATGCCGTAGGCACCCTACGCATGCTCGAAGCCGTACGCATTCTCGGTATGGAAAAGAAGACACGCATCTACCAGGCCTCCACTTCCGAGCTCTTCGGAAAAGTGCAGGAAGTGCCGCAAAGCGAAACGACCCCGTTCTATCCCCGCAGCCCCTATGGCGTAGCCAAACAGTATGGCTTTTGGATTACAAAGAACTACCGCGAAAGCTATGGCATGTTTGCTGTAAACGGCATACTCTTCAACCACGAGAGCGAACGCCGAGGTGAAACCTTCGTGACAAGAAAAATCACACTGGCGGCTGCCCGCATCGCCCAAGGCTTCCAGGACAAGCTGTATCTGGGCAATCTGGATGCCCGGCGCGACTGGGGATATGCCAAAGACTACATCGAGTGCATGTGGCTCATCCTGCAGCACGACACCCCCGAAGACTTCGTCATTGCCACCGGAGAAATGCATACCGTACGCGAATTTGCGACACTGGCATTCCGAGAGGTAGGCATCACTCTGTGCTGGGAAGGCCAGGGAGTGGATGAGAAGGGTATCGACACACAGACCGGAAAAGTCCTCGTGGAAGTCGACCCCAAATATTTCCGGCCTGCCGAAGTGGAACAATTGCTGGGCGACCCCACCAAAGCAAAAACACTGCTGGGATGGAATCCGAGGCAGACCAGTTTTGAAGAGTTGGTACGCATCATGGCAGAGCACGACATGAAATTTGTGAAGAAACTGTATTTAAGAAGCAAAGAGCTTTGAATGAACTATTAAACTTTCAGACAACAATGTTAGACAAAAATGCCAAAATATATGTAGCAGGCCACCGGGGACTGGTAGGTTCTGCCATCTGGAAAAATCTTGAGGAGAAAGGATACACCAATCTCATCGGCAAGACCCACACAGAACTCGATCTGCTCGACGGAGTTGCCGTACGCCGCTTCTTCGACGAGGAACAGCCCGAATATGTATTCCTTGCCGCCGCCTTTGTGGGTGGCATCATGGCCAACAGTATCTACCGTGCCGACTTCATCTACAAGAACTTGCAGATACAGCAGAACGTCATCGGCGAAAGCTTCCGCCACGGAGTGAAAAAACTTCTCTTTCTGGGCAGCACCTGCATCTATCCCCGTGATGCCGAACAGCCGATGAAAGAAGACGCACTCCTCACTTCTCCGCTGGAATACACGAACGAACCCTATGCCATCGCCAAAATAGCCGGACTGAAAATGTGCGAAAGCTTCAATCTTCAATACGGTACGAACTACATTGCCGTGATGCCCACCAACCTTTACGGTCCCAACGACAACTTCGACCTGGAACGCAGCCACGTGCTCCCTGCCATGATACGCAAGATACACCTCGCCCACTGCCTGAAACAAGGCGACTGGGATGCCGTACGCCACGACATGAACCTGCGTCCGGTGGAAGGCATCAACGGCGACAGCAGCAAAGAGGACATTCTGAATATCCTCCGGAAATACGGCATCAGCGAAGAAGAAGTGAGATTATGGGGTACCGGCACCCCCTTGCGCGAATTCCTCTGGAGCGAGGAGATGGCAGATGCCAGCGTCTTCGTCATGGAACACGTCGACTTCAAAGATACCTTCAAGCCGGGCGACAAGGAAATCCGCAACTGTCACATCAATATCGGTACGGGCAAGGAAATCACTATCCGCCAGTTGGCAGAGCTGATTGTCAACACCGTAGGCTATCAGGGCCGGTTGACCTTCGACACTTCCAAACCCGACGGCACCATGCGCAAACTGACCGATCCCGGTAAGTTACATGCATTGGGATGGCATCATAAGATTGATATCGAGGAAGGTGTGCAACGCATGTACCGATGGTACTTGGGAAAGTAATTAGTGACGTCTGATTAGCCATGAATGCCATACGGTACAATGTGGAAACTGTATTGTTTATATTGCTGATACTTTTATCAGGTATCAGCCCAACCATGAATGCCATGATAGCTCCCGTGACCTATTCCGTTCGCGGCAAAGTCATCGACAGACAGTCCAGACAACCCGTGGCCTACGCCAACGTTTTCGTTGCCGGCATCCCCGGGAAAGGGGCATCCACCGATTCACTCGGCACATTCAAGATAGAGCAGGTACCTCCGGGCATCTATAGCCTTGAGGCATCCTGCATAGGATACCAGACTGTTTCCACCCCCGAATATATCGTTTCAGCCTCAACCCCGTTCATCGAGATAGAGATGGAAGAGGATGCCAATCTGCTGAACACAGTAGTGGTGGTGCCTTCCCCCTTCCGGCGAAATATCGAAAGCCCGGTCAGCATGCGTATCATCGGCTTGCAGGAAATAGAGAAAAGTCCCGGAGCCAACCGGGATGTTTCGCGCATCGTACGCTCCTATCCCGGCGTCTCTTTCTCTCCCATCGGCTATCGCAACGACTTGATTGTTCGGGGCGGTTCTCCTTCCGAAAACCGCTTTTATATGGATGGCATCGAAATCCCCAACATCAACCACTTTGCCACTCAGGGTGCATCCGGAGGACCGGTAAGTATTGTCAATGCCGACCTGATACGCGAGATTACATTTTATACGGGCGCCTTCCCCGCCAACCGCTCCGGAGCCTTGAGTTCCGTCCTCGACTTCCAACTCAAGGACGGAAATCCGGACAAGCAGGCGTTCAAAGCCACCATCGGCGCATCGGAAGTCTCGCTCAGCGGAGCAGGCCATCTGGGGCAGCGCACCACTTATCTGTTCTCCGCACGCCAGTCCTACCTGCAACTTTTGTTCAAGGCTTTGGGACTGCCCTTCCTGCCCAATTTCATTGACGGACAATTCAAAACAAAAACCCGTTTCAACGAGCACAGCGAGCTGACCCTGCTTGGTCTTGCAGGCATTGACAAGATGAAACTGAATACCGATGAAAAAGGAGAAGATGCCGAATATCTGCTCAGCTATCTCCCCACTATCCATCAGGAAACATTCACTCTCGGAGCCTCTTACAGACACTACAATGGAAGGCACGTACAATCCCTTATACTGAGCCATAACTACCTGAACAACCGCAATCTGAAATACCGCAACAACGATGACTCTTCCGAAGACAACCTGACCCTGCGCCTACGCTCCACAGAACAAAAGACCACCCTGCGTTTCGAAAACCAAACGCGCTTGGGAGCATGGACCCTAAAAGAAGGAGCAGAACTGAACAACTCCATCTATACAAACCACAGCAGGCAAAGACTATACGGCAGTCATTCGAGTACGCTTTCCATCTACGAAACCTCACTCAACATCTTCGGCTGGGGGGCTTTCTTCTCTTCCAACTATACCACCGCCGACAAGCGTCTGGCCCTTTCTGCCGGTATCCGTATGGATGGCAACACTTACAACCGAAAGATGCGGCAGCTATGGAAACAGTTCTCCCCACGCCTCTCTGCATCCTACAAACTCTCGGAACAATGGACCCTGAGCGGAAGTACCGGCCTCTACCACCAATTGCCTCCCTACACCGCTTTGGGATATAAAGACAATGAAGGGCAATATCTCAACAAAAACCTGAAGTACATGCAGGTCTTTGAAAGCAGCCTCGGTGTGGACTGGCACCTGCAAGACCGGTTCATGGTTTCTGCAGAAGGTTTCTTCAAGCGTTACAGCCGTATGCCACTTTCCCTCCAAGACAACATTCCGTTGGCATGCAAAGGAAACGATTACGGTGTCACCGGCAACGAAGCACTCGTCCCTACAGCCAGCGGCAGGGCCTACGGACTGGAAACCATGTTCCGCTGGCAGGCATCCGGCAAGTTCAATCTCGTATCCTCCTTCACCTTATACCGCAGCGAATACCGCAACCGTTCAAATGGAGACTTCATTCCATCTGCCTGGGACAACCGTTTCATACTCAACATGAGCGGTACATACAACCTGCCCCGGCGCTGGAGCATAGGAGGCAAGCTAAGCTATATAGGCGGCAGCCCCTACACTCCCTATGATGAAGACAAATCATCACTCGTAGAAGCATGGGATGCCAAAGGACAGCCCTACTACGACTATGCGTACTATAATACCGGGCGGCTTCCCAACTTTGCCCAGTTAGACTTGCGTGTGGACAAGTCCTTCTACTTCCATCACTGCATGATAGGAATCTATCTGGACATACAGAATATCACCGGCAACAAACTGAAGCAGCCGGATGTGATAATGAGTACGGGCATCATCGAAAATCCGTCTGCTCCTGTTGCCGAACAGCGCTATAAAATGAAATACCTCAAGCAGGAAAGCGGCACTATCCTGCCTACTTTAGGTATAACTGTCGAGTTTTAGCAAATAGCCGCCATAAAAACTATTTTCCCTATAAAAGTTTGCTTTCTATATATAAACCCTTATATTTGCACAATTTTCAACCAAATGTGCAATTAATATCATGGAACAAAGTTTTATCGCCTATATAGAGAATAGCATAAAGGAAAATTGGGATTTAGACGCTCTGACCGACTACAAGGGAGCAACTCTACAATATAAGGACGTAGCCCGCAAAATAGAAAAGCTGCATATCATTTTCGAGGCAAGCGGCATCAAGAAAGGCGATAAGATTGCCGTCTGTGGCCGCAACAGTTCCCACTGGGGCGTAACGTTCCTCGCAACATTGACCTACGGTGCGGTAATCGTCCCCATCCTTCACGAGTTCAAGGCAGACAATATACACAACATCGTGAACCATTCCGAAGCCAAACTGCTTTTCGTAGGCGACCAGGTTTGGGAAAACCTCAACGAAAGTGCCATGCCGCTGCTGGAGGGCATCATGATGATGGCAGACTTCTACATTCTTGTCTCCCGCAGCGAAAAGTTGGACTATGCCCGCGAACATCTCAACGAAATGTTCGGTAAAAAATACCCCAAGAACTTCCGCAAGGAGCATGTCAGTTATCACAAGGACCAGCCCGACGAACTGGCGGTCATCAACTATACATCCGGCACCACCAGTTACTCCAAAGGAGTGATGCTGCCCTACCGCAGCCTTTGGTCAAACACCACTTTTGCTTTCGAAGTATTGCCGCTGAAAGCCGGTGACAAGATTGTCTCCATGCTGCCAATGGCACATATGTACGGACTTGCATTCGAGTTTCTGTATGAATTCGCCGTAGGTTGCCACATATTCTTCCTCACTCGTATGCCCAGCCCCAAAATCATTTTCCAGGCTTTCACCGAAGTGAAGCCTAACCTGATTGTGGCTGTTCCGCTCATTATCGAAAAGATTATAAAGAAGAGCGTACTGCCCAAGCTGGAAACTCCCGCCATGAAGCTGTTGCTGAAAGTACCCATCATCAATGACAAGATAAAGGCGACCGTACGCGAACAAATGATTCAAGCCTTTGGCGGAAACTTTGCAGAAATCATTGTAGGAGGAGCTGCCTTCAACCAGGAAGTGGAGCAGTTCTTAAAGATGATAGATTTCCCCTATACGGTAGGCTATGGAATGACGGAATGCGGCCCCATCATCTGTTACGAGGATTGGACCCGCTTCAAACCCGGTTCTTGCGGAAAGGCCGCACCGCGTATGGAGGTGAAAATCCTATCATCCGATCCCGAAAACATTCCGGGAGAGATTGTCTGCCGTGGTCCCAATGTCATGCTGGGTTACTACAAGAACGACGAGGCCACCGTACAGGTACTCGACAAAGACGGCTGGCTGCACACCGGAGACCTTGCCCTGATGGATGCCGAAGGCAACGTAAGCATCAAGGGACGCAGCAAGAACATGCTCCTTGGTCCGAGCGGTCAGAATATCTACCCGGAAGAGATAGAAGACAAACTGAACAATATGCCGTATGTAGCCGAAAGCATCATCGTGCAGCAGAATGAGAAACTGGTAGGTCTGGTTTACCCCGACTTCGATGATGCCTTTGCCCATGGGCTGAACAATGACGACATCGAACGCGTCATGGAGGAAAACCGTGTGGCACTGAATGCAGAACTGCCCGCATACAGCCAGATATTCAAAATGAAAATCTATCCTGAAGAATTTGAAAAAACGCCGAAGAAATCTATCAAACGCTTCTTGTATCAGGAGGCCAAAGGATAATGTAAAAAAACAATTAAACTACAACCTATCTAACCCTTTCTAAATTATTATCTAAATGAGAAACGAATTATTATTATCCGCCATGCTTCCGATATGCGGAATGGCGGGAGAAGCGTATGGCATGCCGCCTGGGGATGCCGTACCTGCTCCAAAAGAGCAGCCAAACATCATTCTGTTCCTAGTGGATGACATGGGATGGCAAGACACGTCCCTCCCCTTTTGGACACAGCGTACCAAGTACAACGATACGTACCATACTCCCAACATGGAACGGATGGCTACACAAGGCAAAATGTTTACGCAGGCCTATGCATGCAGCATCAGTTCACCTACGCGTGTCAGCCTTTTTACGGGCATGAATGCTGCCAGGCATCGAGTCACCAGTTGGACCCTCCGCAAGAACACTACCCATGAACAACCCGACTCGGTCATGATTTATCCGGAATGGAACGTTAACGGCATTTGTCAAGAGCCTGGCGTGGAACGGACCACACAAGTCACCTCCCTGGCCGAAGTGCTCAAAGACCATGGCTATCACACCATTCATTGCGGAAAAGCCCACTTCGGTGCTGAAGGCACTCCCGGAGCCGACCCGTTGAAAATGGGGTTTGAAGTGAACATAGCCGGACATGCTGCCGGTTCACCTGCCAGCTACTATGGCAAGGAGAATTTCGGCAACAAAACAGACGGTAAAAGCCCGCTGGCTGCCGTACCCGGTCTGGAGAAATATCATGGAACCGACACTTTCCTAAGTGAAGCCCTTACCATAGAGGCCATGAAGGCCCTGGACGATGCACAGCAGACTGACAAGCCATTCTTTCTGTACATGGCACACTATGCCATCCATACCCCTATACAACCTGACATGCGTTTCTACCAGAAGTACCTGGACAAAGGCCTTCCTCCGGTAGAAGCTGCCTATGCTACTCTCATTGAGGGTATGGACAAAAGTCTGGGAGACATTATGGATTATCTGGACAAGAACAACCTGACGGAAAACACTATCCTCATCTTCATGTCCGACAATGGCGGTTTGGCGGCCCATACCCGCGCCGGACAACTGCATGTCCAGAACTATCCGCTCAACAGTGGTAAAGGTTCCGCCTACGAAGGAGGCATACGTGAACCGATGATTGTCCGCTGGCCGGGCATCGTAGCGCCCCAAACCCAATGCGACCATTACCTGATGATAGAGGACTTCTTCCCCACCATCCTTGAGATGGCAGGCGTAGACAACTATACAACCGTACAGCAACGCGACGGCATCAGTTTCATGCCATTGCTCACCGGAAAAGGTAAAATGAAAGACCGTGATATCTACTGGCATTATCCCAATAGCTGGGGTCCTTCCGGCCCGGGCATCGGAGCCACTTGCTCCATCCGTTCGGGCGAGTGGAAGCTGGTGTATTATTTCGGTGACGGTAGACGGGAACTTTTCAACATCCCCGCCGACATCAGTGAAAAACATGATATGGCCCGAGAGAAGCCTGAAGTTGTCAAAGAGTTGTCACGGAAATTAAGTAATTACCTCCGGTCTGTGGATGCGCAGCGCCCTCTGTTGCGTGCCACCCGCCAACCAGCTCCCTGGCCGGACGAAATATAGAAAAAAGTATGAAACGAAACCTTTCCCTCCTCCTTGTGTCCCTGCTTTTTGCAGGGACAGCTCTTGCCCAAGAACATAATCCGGGCAGCGTACAGCCGGATACGATTCAGAAATCCTCCGAGAAATCTTTCCGGAAACAACGCTCTCCACGAACAGACCATGGCCCGGTAGGTATCAATATCTCCTTATGGAAAAACATCTCCACACAGCGGACTGATACCATAGGAAGCACCTGCTTCAATCTGGGTGTGTTCTCCTCCATGAACCGTCTGAATGGCCTCGGCATGAATATTCTTGGCAGTGTAACCGGCAGGGATGTGAACGGTGTACAGATGGCAGGTCTGTCAAATATGGTGGGGGGAAGCATGCGAGGCATGCAGATAGCAGGAATTACCAACATCAATGGCAACAACCTTATCGGAGTATCCGTTTCGGGACTGGTAGGTATCACCGGAAACCATGCGCAAGGCGTCATCATTTCCGGTCTGGCAAACATCAGTGGGGACTATAATCGTGGCGCCTCCATAGGCGGCCTGTTGAATATCAGCGGAGAAGGTGCTTCCGGCATACACTTTGCCGGACTCGCCAATATTTCCGGTGGAAATTTCAAAGGATTTTCAGGGGCCGGCCTGCTAAGTGTAATCGGTGAAGACTTGAATGGCATGCAGATGTCCGCCCTTACCAACATCACCGCCGGAGATATGACCGGTGTTCAGGTTTCCGGCCTGGGCAATGTGGTGGGTGGTACAGCCCGAGGATTACAAATAGGCGCTGCCAATATGGCCATACGTGCCAAAGGGCTTCAAATAGGTCTATTCAACTACTACAAAGAAAAATTAGATGGTTTCCAGTTGGGATTAGTCAATGCCAATCCCCAAACAAAAGTTCAACTGATGTTTTTCGGTGGTAATGCCACCAAGCTGAATGTAGGTGCCCGTTTCAAGAACCGGCTCTTCTATACCATCCTCGGTGGCGGTACCCATTATCTGGATTTTGGCGATAAGTTTTCCGCTGCCCTCTTCTACCGTGCCGGTCTTGAATTACCGCTCTACAAACAGCTGTTCATCAGCGGAGATCTGGGATACCAACATATAGAAACCTTCAAGAACAAGGACTACGGCATTCCGGCACGTCTCTATGCCCTCCAGGCACGTGTCAATCTGGAATACCACCTGACCGAGCGCTTTGGCATATTCCTCACCGGCGGTTATGGCGGCAGCCGCTACTACACCCAAGGGAAAACCTATGACAAAGGCATCATTGTAGAGGGCGGGGTGACGATACTGAAATTATAAATTATTGTTTCTCCTTAATCAGCCCCGTCCTATACGCCACCAGCAGTTTCATCAAATCCTGAATCTGCGTAACGAGTTCACTTCCTTTATCCGTATCCTTCACCATCATACGCTGCGAATTGAATTCGACAACCAGGGTTGTAGACTTGATGTCTTGTCCTTCTTCAATGGCTTTCTGACGGCTCTGGAACGGCTCATGCTCCACCAACTGCAAGCCGTGGGAATGATATACCAGCGTATATCCCGCAATTCCCGTTTCCGGCTGATAGGCTTTTGAAAAACCACCGTCAATCACCAGCAGCTTACCATCCGCTTTGATGGGTTTCTCACCTTTAATGGTCTTTACCGGTACATGTCCGTTGATGATATGCGAATGTGGCCCCGGCTTCACGCCGAACTCTTCAAGAATGCGGTCACACACCTCAGCCTCGTTGCGCAAAGCATAGTAATGCCCTTTCGTCTCCTTATGCAATGTTTTGTCGGCCACAAAATAGCGTTCAAAGGTAGCCATCTTGTCTTTATCGAAGGAAGGGGCATCCGGTCCGCACCACATGTACCAGACATAATCCAGTGCAAACTGTTTCTCGTCCGAACCGTCCTCGTCAAAGTAAGCGGTACGTATCAGCTGGTCGGTCTTTTTCAGCAACTTACGTCCCCAGTATTCCTTTTGGCCGATGCGGACATGTTTAAAACTGCCGTCCGCATTCAGAGGCACGGAAGCATGATAAAGCAGGTTACTGTTGCACACCAGATACATGCCGCCATACGTAAACAAGCAGCGCATGTGCTTCTTCATCTTCTCGCTGTTCATGAAAGAAGAATGAATCCGGTGCATCAGTTCGCGCTCTTCGTCCGACAGACGATACGGGTCCGCCGGGTCTACGGTGGGGAAATTCACATCGCGCAACGGATATTCCTTGCCTTCGTATACAAACACACCACGCTCGAAATCCACCAGATGCAGCAGTTTCCGGTTCTCCATACCGAACTCAGGACGGCGGCTGATGATTTCCGCCTCCAGTTTCAACTGGATAACCGTAATCGCCTTGTGCATCTGTGTAATCAGCCGCAAGGTCTTCTCATTGTATTCCGCATCGGCAAAGTTCATTTTCGGCGCAAAGATGGTGCAAGGGTCATCCGCATAGGTATCCATGGCAAACGTTGCAAGCGGCAACAGATTGATGCCATAACCATCCTCCAGCGTTGCTAAATTGGCATAGCGCATCGACATACGGATTACGTTGGCTATACAAGCATCATTACCTGATGCGGCACCCATCCACAGAATATCGTGGTTACCCCATTGGATGTCGAAATTATGATAATCACAGAGAGTATCCATGATAATATGCGCACCCGGTCCGCGGTCGTATATATCGCCCACGATATGCAGCGAGTCGATGGTCAAGCGCTGGATAAGGTTGCACATCGCCACAATAAAATCATCCGCACGCTTCGTAGAGATAATGGTACTGATTATGACATTGATATAGGCATGCTTGTTAGGTTCGATGCTCGATTCGTGCAACAGCTCTTGAATGATATACGAGAACTCTGCTGGAAGTGCCTTGCGTACTTTCGAACGGGTATATTTGGACGAAACGTTCTGGCATACTTTTACCAACTGGTTCAGTGTTATCAAATACCAGTCATCCAGGTCCGTTTCCTGCTCCTTGATAAGTTGCAGCTTCTCTTCCGGATAATAAATTAACGTACAGATTTCCTTCTTCTCACTTTCGCGCAGTGTATGCCCGAATATTTCGTTCACCTTACGTTTCACTGCCCCCGATGCATTCTTCAGCACATGCTGAAAAGCCTCATACTCGCCATGAATATCCGTCAGAAAATGCTCTGTACCTTTCGGCAGATTCAGAATGGCCTCCAGATTGATGATTTCTGTACTGGCATCAGCAATGGTAGGAAAACTGCGTGATAATAATTGCAAATAACGCAAGTCATTGACAATACTTTCCGGAGTTATATTTCCCATAGTTATTTAATTGATAGTTGATAATTGACAGTTGATAATATCCCTCATTCTTCATTATCCATTAATGAAGAACATGAGCAGCACTTGGGCTATAATTACCCGTAGAAACATGCACAGCGGATAAACCGTAGCATAAGCTACAGACGGATTGTCTCCCGGAATGGTGTCGTTGGCGTAGTTCAGCGCCATGGGGTTTGCCATGCTTCCGCACAGCATACCCGCCATTGTTCCGAAATCTATCTTCAGCCACTTGAAGGTAACGATACCCATAATCAATACCGGAACCACAGTCAACGCAAAACCCGTAGCAATCCATAACAGCCCTTCCGGCCGGAATACCGTATCGAAGAAATGGGCACCTGCATCCAGTCCCAGGCAAGCCAGGTAAAGAGACAATCCCAATGCACGGAGCATCAGGTTCGCACTGCGCGTAGTATAAGTCACCATGTGCATCCTCGGACCGAATGTCCCGATAAGAATACCTACGATGATAGGGCCTCCTGCCAATCCGAGCCGCACGGGAGCGCTGATGCCGGGAATGGAAATAGGAATTGCTCCCAAAGCCAGACCGATGACAATGCCGATAAATACCGCCACCAAGTTCGGTTCCTTCAGGCTTTTCACAGCATTGCCCAGCACCTTCTCCACATTTTGTATAGCAGCGGCTTCGCCCACTACGGTCAGGCGGTCACCCAATTGCAAGGTCAGTTCCGCTGTGGCCAGCAGCTGCACGCCGCTACGATAAACCCGGCTGATATTGATACCGTAATGATTACGCAGATGGAGAGAACCCAGCTTCTTGCCGTTCAACTCCGGGCGCGTCACCACGATACGTTGCGAAATCAACTGGCTGTCTATGGCATTCCAGTCTATATCTTCCTTGTTCCAATCAGTATGCTCCTGCTCGCCGAAAAGCACGGTCAGAGCCGGCGTATTTTTCTCCGAGGTAATCACCAGCAGGCGGTCACCTTCCTTTATAATCTTTTCCGAGGTAGGAATACTCACATTCCCATCCCGCCACAAGCGGGAAATCACGAACTTCGGATAGCTGTTCAGCCCGCCTATTTCCTTGATACTCTTGTTGAAGATGGCAGGATTGTGCACCTGGAACGCAACAATGTAAGGCTTGTTCACGTCATCCTTCTCTTTCAATTCCAGGTCTTCCTTATGCGCCAGCGTCTTACGGATGAACAGTACGGCCAGAATGACCCCTACCACCCCCAGCGGATATGCCACCGCACACCCCAAAGCAGGGGTACTGGACTCCAATCCCATCTGTTTCAATGTCTGCTGTGCCGCACCGAGTGCCGGTGTGTTTGTCGTGGCACCGCAAAGTATGCCCACCATATCCGGCAGGGATACTCCCAACCCATAGCTGCCCAGTACAGTCAGCAGGGTGCCGATAAGCACTACACCCGTGGCGAGCATATTCAGTTGTACCCCTCCTTTACGGAAAGAGCAAAAAACCCCGGTCCCACCTGCAAACCCAAAGCATACACAAATATCACCAGCCCGAAGCTTTCCGCATAATTCAGCATCTGCGGGTCTATGGACAACCCGAAATGCCCGGCAATGATGCCGGCAAAGAATACAAACGTCACTCCCAATGAAATGCCGCAAACATGTATCTTCCCCAATCCCAATCCGATAGCAGAAATCAGTGAGAGTACCACAACCGCCTGCAAGGCGGAGTGCTCGACGAATAAACTATATAGCCAGTCCAATGTGCATTCTATTTTACAGTTTCAGGCTGCAAAGATAGTGCAAACCTCATGCAAAATAAAACGAACCCGTCTATTTTTTATGCGGCAGCACTTCTAAAAAAGGGATACGATACAATAAATCCCTGCTGCCAGCAAAGCACTGACGGGGATAGTCAGCACCCAAGCGGTCATCAGACTCTTCGTAACTCCCCAACGCACAGCCGAAAGCCGCTTCGTGGCCCCTACTCCGATAATAGCTCCCGTAATGGTGTGTGTCGTACTTACCGGAATCTTCAGATACTCCGTCAGATAAAGCGTAAACGCACCGGCAGTTTCCGCAATCACCCCTTCCAGTGGCGTCACCTTCGTAATCTTAGTCCCCATGGTCTTCACAATCTTCCACCCGCCGGACATGGTACCGAGTGAAATGGCCGTAAAACAAGAGAATGCCACCCAGTCCGGCAGGTCATCAATACTGTTTATCCCCATTCCCAGTCCTTCCGAATGTCCGGCTATCATAGCCGCAGCAATGATACCCATTACCTTCTGTGAATCATTCAGACCGTGCCCGATGCTGAACAAAGCCGAAGACACCAGCTGCAGTTTCTTGAACCACACCTCGGCCGTATGGGGATGCGCCCTGCGGCAAATGTACAAGACCAACAACGTAAAACCAAATGCCACCACCATACCAATCAAGGGAGCCAGAAAAATGAATGCCGCAATCTTCAGAATGATACTCAACTGGATGGCCTCAAAACCGTGTGCCATGATGGCAGCTCCGGCAAAACCTCCGATAAGCGTGTGCGAAGAAGAGGAAGGGATTCCCTTCCACCAAGTGAACAGATTCCAGGCAATAGCCGCAATCACGCCGGCCAGAATGATAGGCAAAGTAATGTAAGGCTCCATCACCGTTTTCGATACGGTGTTGGCAATGCCGAAACCGCCGATGACACACTTGGCGATGAAAAAGGCCACAAAATTGAAGAAAGCCGCCCATATCACCGCCTGAAACGGTGTAAGCACTTTGGTAGACACAATGGTGGCAATAGAATTGGCCGCATCATGAAAACCGTTGATATAATCGAATATCAGAGCCAGTACAATGATAATCACTAATAGTTCCATGCGTCCGTTCGTTTATGCGTATTTCACAATCAGGCTCCTCAAAATCTTGCCCACGTGTTCGGCTGCGTCCGTCGTTTTTTCCAACTCATACATAATCTCCTTGATTTTGATGAGTTCAATGCAGTCCTTCTCTTCTTCAAAAAGCCTGGTGATGAAAAATTCATAAATATCATCTGCCCGGTTTTCTATGTCATGCAGCTGGTTGCAATATGCGCGCAGCTTATCCGGACTCTTGCGGAATGCCTCCAGTTCATCCATGGCCTGGCCGATGAGGGCCGCTTCTTGTTGAACCATATGTCCCAGCTCTTTCCCCTTGTCCGAAATAGGATGCGGATTATAGATAGTGATACGCTTGGCACAGCTGTTTATTCCATCAATCACATCATCCATGCCCGAAGCCAGGTCATGGATATCCTCCCGGTCAAAAGGAGTAATGAAAGTAGTGCCCAGTTCATCCAGAATCAGATTGGTCAGCTTATCGCCCTCGCGCTCCAAATCTTTGATTCGTTTATAATCTTCCGCCCTCTTCTCAGGCGAGTCATGGCCCAATATTTCTATCAACAGAGCCGACGAGGACAATAAAATCTCAGACAATTGCTTCAGCAAAGGAAAGAATTTCGGTTCTTTCGGTGTGAACCGGCTAAAAAAAGAATTCTTCATAATGGATAAATGTACTAAGTATATTAATTTATTTTTGTTTTCGTTGTTTCAGTCTTGCACGCAGCACTTCTACCACGGCCGGCAGTATGGAAACCACAATAATGGCCACAATCAGCAGTTTGAGGTTCTCTTGTACAAACGGAAGGTCACCGAAGAAATAACCCGCATAACAGAAGATGGCAATCCAGCAGGCGCCCCCAATCAGGTTGTACAGCATGAAGTAATAGTAATGCATCTTACCCATCCCCGCCACGAATGGCGCAAACGTACGGACGATAGGCACAAAACGGGCTATGATAATTGTCTTGCCTCCATACTTCTTATAGAACTCATGGGTCTTGTCGAGATGGCTTTGCTTGAATATTCTGGAATCGGGATTATTGAAGAGCCTTTGCCCGAAGAAATGCCCTATCATGTAGTTGCAAGAGTCGCCCAATACCGCGGCAACAAACAATATCAAAGCCAGCACATTGACCTCGAGAGGCATGTCGGGCAGTGCG
>ERZ772885.1377-NODE-1377-length-14881-cov-8.343653_pt1 | contig 14881 bp, 12 predicted proteins | sample MGYA00580580_ERZ772885 | MGnify/ENA primary metagenome ERZ772885 (study PRJEB29015, sample SAMEA2737673) | human gut metagenome | biome: human gut; feature: human-associated habitat; material: faeces | place: China | collected 2012 ...
AGCTTCTCCGCCATGGAGGCGTCGGCGTGCTTGGAGAAATCCAGTTCGTACGATTCGAGCAGCTCGTTTTGGATGGTGCGGGCTTCGCTGAAGCTCCTGCTCGATGCAAACGCGCTAACGACTTCAGGCATGCCGCCTACGAACATGTACATGCGCGTGAGCTCGATCAGTTCGTCGTGAAACGGCTTCACGGATTCCCAGTCGAGTTTTTCAACGAGGTTTGCCAGCGGCGCCCGGCCGAGGGCCAGCAGGAACTCTGAAAAACTGAGAGGATGCAAATCGAGAAACGAGACCTTGCCCACGGGAAACGAATTATTGTGCAGGGCGATTCCCAAAGAGGACCCAGCTGCGATCACGTGGCATTCGGGAGCTTCTTCGTAGAAATATTTGAGTGATTTGAGCGCGCGGGGCACCTCCTGAATTTCGTCGAGGACGATAAGCGTCGTCGATGGGTCGATTTCAACGCTGCTTTCCGCTTCGAGCATGGGGATAAGGCGTTCGGGGCTCAGTGCGCCTTCGAATGCGTGCGGCATCCTTTGGTTGTTGTCGAAGTTGATATAGGCGACGGTTTTGAAATGTTGTTTTCCGAATTCCTTGATAAGCCACGTTTTGCCAACTTGTCGAGCGCCGTTCACGATAAGCGGCTTTCTTCTCGGCGATGCCTTCCAGCTCAGTAGATTGCGCATTGCGGTTCGATGCATAGGTTGGTTTACTCCGCTCCACCCGATTGATCACGTTTTCGTATAGGAAAACATAGTGTATCATCACGTTTTTGTATAGATAGGTACAATAGTTTTTCACGTTTCTGTGTAGCAATCTGCTAAAGGAGGAGAAAAAACCGAGGTGCCGCAACAGCTCGCGCTCCCTCCTTCACGTGGCGATACGCTGAAGATGCGCTCGGGGGCTTCCCCGGGCGCGTTCCTATCTGCCATACTGTCCGAATCAACAATGTGCCGTGCGATGCCATGCCAGGATCGACGCGGGAGAAGATACGAAGGATCGTGGAACATGGCTGATTTCATCGAGGGCAAGCGCCCCGTCATCGAGGCGCTGCGCACAGGCGTCCCCATCAAGAGCATTCTCATGGCCGACAACGTGCAGCGCGACGGCCTCATCGAGGACATCCTGCGCAAGGCGAAGCATTTCGACGTGGACGTGACCACGGTGCCGCGCAAGACGCTGGACGACAAGTCCGAGCGCGGCAGCCACCAGGGCGTCATGGCGGAGACGAAGCCGCACGCCTATGTGGACATCACCGTGATCGAACGCGCCGCCGAGGCGTACGCCGAGGAGAACGGGGGCCGCGCGCTCGTGGTTATCCTCGACCACCTCACCGATGCCGGCAACCTGGGCGCCATCGCCCGCAGCGCCGAGGCCGTGGGCGCATGCGGCCTGGTCATACCCAACAAGCGCAGCGCGAAGGTGGATGCCTCCACCTACAAGAGCTCGGCCGGCGCCATCGCACACCTGCCCGTGGCACAGGTGCCGAACCTCGTGCAGGTCATGGCGCGCCTCAAGGAGCGCGGCTTCTGGGTGGCGGGCGCCAGCGAGCAGACCGACGACGTGATCTGGCGCTCGAACCTGAAGGGCAAGATCGCCCTCGTCATGGGCAACGAGGCGGAGGGCCTGTCCCGCGTGGTGAAGGAGAGCTGCGACTTCCTGGTGAAGCTGCCCATCGAGGGCGAAGTGGCGTCCCTCAACGTGGCGCAAGCCGCCACCGCCTGCATGTACGAGTGGCTTCGCCAGAACCAGTAGGACAACGGCGGACGCGCAGGTTGACGTAGGTGGATCATGGCCAAGCAACGTAAGAAACTCCTGATCGTTGATGGGTACAACGTGCTGCGTTCCGGCAGCCGCTACCGCAACGCGCCCGACGAGGACTACACCGACGACACGTTCAACGCCGCACGCGAGATGCTCATCAACGACGTGGTGAACTACGCCGGAGGCGACTACAAGGCCGTCATCGTGTTCGATGGCGCGAAGAACGCGTTCTCGAACGGCGAGGCGGAAACCGTCGGCGGCGTGCGCATCGTGTTTTCGCCGGCGGGCCAGTCGGCCGACAAGGTCATCGAGAAGCTGGCTCACGACGCGCGCGAGCGCCAGGTGGAAACCCTCGTGGTTACCAGCGACGCCACCATCCAAGACACCACGTTCGGCTTCGGCGTGGATCGCATGAGTGCCGACGGCTTCTCGCGCGAGGTGGGGATGTACTACGAGGAGGCGCGCCTCGACGAAACCCCGAAGGTGGCTCAGAAGAATACGGTGGCCTCCCGCATCGACCCCGCCACCCTCGCCAGGCTCAAAGCTCTCCGCGACGGAGCGGGCCGGTAACCGGACGGCATACTCGAAGGTGACGGTTTCGTGAATCTCCGACACTTGGTCAACCGTGTGTCGGGTTACGGGCAGTTCTGGCATCCCTTGTTGGTTGTTTCGCTACACGGTGTTGGTTATCATGCATGATGTAGGGTAACCAAGCGCGCGTATACGCGCAGGCGAAGCGGACAGGCGGGCGGGTATGGATCGCATCATCGACGGCATCATCGCGCGACGCAAAGCCGTCGTGGCGGCGTTTTTGACCGTCGCCGTCGTGTGCGCCGCGATGATCCCTTTCGTGGGAGTCAACTACGACATGGTGGACTACCTGCCCGACGAGCCGGTCGCCATCGTGGACGGTTCCGAAACGAACCTCAAAATCACCACGCCATCCGACATGCCGATCGCCGAAGGCATCGCCCGCAGCCTCGACCCCGAACACGCCAAGGAGGAAGCCAAGGCGCGCATGCACGCCGTGTTCGCCGAGGCGTTCTCCCAGATGCACAGCCGTTGATTTTCATCGAACGTTAAGTCCGTCGACGTGTCGGCAGACTTAACGTTCAACACATTCACCACGTACACTGGAAACCATGCAGCAGATCAACATCGTCATCTCCGGTTTCACGCCCTATGAAGGCATCGACGTCAATCCGGCCGTGCTCGTGCCGGCGGCGGTAGCCAAGCAATGGGCCGATCCGGCGCAATCGCAGGCGATCTCCGAAGAACTGCTGCAGGACATCGCCGTCACCGTCACCAACGTCACGCTTCCGGTGAGCTTCGCCAAAGCCTGGCCCACGCTGCTGGAAGCCATCGAACAGGCCAAGCCGGACATCGTCATCGCCACAGGGCTCAAGCGCACCTCCCGTGGCATTCTGCTGGAACGATGCGCCACAAATCTCATGGATGCGGCCAAGCCGGATGCCGACAACGTGATTCCGCCCCGCCGCCCGATCGACCCGGAAGGTCCGGCCGCGTACTGGACGCGCCTGCCGTTGCGGTCGATACTGCGCGATTTCGCCAAACACGAGATTCCCGCCGCGTTGAGTTCCGACGCCGGTACGTTCGTATGCAATTCGCTGTTCTACCATCTGCTCAACTGGTCGGCGGGCCAGGAACGTCGCATTCTGTCGGGGTTCGTCAGCCTGCCGATCGTCAACGGTCGGCCGCACGAACGTGGACTGTCGATCGAACAGCAGACCGCTGCGGTCGATGACGTGCTGCGTGAATCGGTACGATACTTCCTGCAACCCTCGTCAAGCGACATTCTGCTTGGCTGAGGACGGCTCCGCTTTCTACGGCACGATTTTCTGCGACATGTGAGTCATGCGGTTTCGACACGTGGTCGCGGACATACCGCCATACCCCCGACAGACTTTTTCGAACGATTTCTGTGCTCTCTGTGAGAATAATGCATTTCGTTCTGCGTGCCGCCTGCTGACTGAGATAGAGTACTGAACGAGTGCGCGCTGGCAGATGCGCAAAGTGTAGGGAATTCGTGAAAGGAAAAGGGCATGGTTGAGCAGTTCCCAATCGTGTTGAGGGGGTACGACAAGGATCGAGTCGACGAGGCGTTCGCTTCGGCTCAGGAGACGGTGAACCGTCTGCGTGAGCAGGTCAAGGCCGACGACCAGACCATCCTTGAGCTGCAGGCGCAGCTGCAGGAGGAAAAGAACAAGAAGGCCGCTCCGAAGTCCTTCGCGTCACTGGGCGCCAACGCCCAGCAGATGCTCGCCAGCGCGGAACAGACCAGCGCCGAGCTGCTTGAACGAGCCAAGAAGGACGCTTCCGCGGCCCGCGCCACGGTGCAGCTGCAGGCTGAAACACTGCTGAACAACGCCAAAATTGACGCCAAGCGCATCATGGACGACGCCAACGCCAAGGCGGCCAAGGTGCTCGGTGACGCCAAGGACGAATCCGAAGCCATGAGGGCCAATGCCCAGCATGAGGTCGACCAGATGCGCAGCGAGGCCCAGAAGGCCGTGGTGGCGCAGCGTCAGACCGTCGATCTGGAACTGACCAACTCCCGTGAGGAACACGGCAAGCGTCTTGCCGCCGAACGCGCCACGCAGGAACGTGAGATTTCCGACATGCGCACCGAGGCGACCAGCAAGATCGCCGAACAGCGCAAGAACGCCAATGAGGAGATCTCCCGCCTGAAGAGCGAGACCAACGACCAGATCGAATCCGCGCTTGCCGAAGCCAACAAGAAGCTGGCGGACGTGCGCGAGCAGGTGTCCAAGATGATGACCGACGCGCAGCGCCGTGCCGCCGAAATCACCGACACCGCCAAGGCGAAGGCCCAGGAGATCACCGACGAGGCGGAGGTGCACCGCACCAAGACCATCAGCCAGGTCAACGCCGAAGTGGAGCAGATCCGCGCCGACATCTCCGCCCAGCAGGAGGAGGCCACGAAGAAGGTCAATGAGCTGCTCACTGACCTGAACGAGCGTCGCGAGGCCGCCAACAAGCAGGCCAGCGAGTTGATTTCCTCCGCGCAGAAGACCCGTGACGAGGCTGAGGCGTACGCTTCCAGCAAGCGTGACGAGGCGGACGCGAACGCGGCGAGCATCCTCAAGCAGGCCACCGAAGACGCCGACGAGCAGATCAACGAGCGTCGTGAGGCCGCGAAGAAGGAACTGGACGGCGTGCAGCAGCGCATCGCCGACCTGCAGAGCCGTGAGGCCCAGATCACGCAGCGCGTCAGCGAACTGCGTGCCATGTTCTCCAACGCGTTCTCCGGTTTCGGCATGAACGACCTGTCCGTGGTCAACGCCGTCGATGAAGGCGAGCCTTCCGACGCGCAATCTGATGACGACGCGCAGCACGACGATGAGACCGCCGCACCGGCAGACGCCGACACGCAGGATGCCGTCGAGAACGATTCCGCAGCCGAGACCGAGCCGGAAGGCGACGCCGAATCCGCAGACGCTTCGCAGAACAACTGAAACCATAGAAAGGGAATGGATAATGACCGACATCACGCCATTGAGCGGTGATGAACTGAACAAGCTCGTCGACGATTTCGAAGCAAGCGAGCACAATCGCATGGCCATGAACGCCGTCACGGCGGCCGGCATCGACAAGGTGGCGCGCAACTACGATCGCGCCCGTCTGATGCAGCGTCGTTTCTCCACCGTCGTGGACAACGGCACCGTCACCCATCAGGACCGTTCCGGCCGTTGCTGGCTGTTCAGCTCGCTGAACGTGGCCCGTTTCGTGGCCAAGCAGAACATGGGTCTCAAGGAGTTCGAGTTCTCCCAGAACTACGCCATGTACTACGACAAGCTCGAACGCGTCAACTACTTCCTGAAGGACGTGGCCAAGCTGGTGCGTGCCGGCGAGCCTGCCGATTCGCGTCTGATGCAGCATCTGCTGTCCGACGTGATGGGCGACGGCGGCCAGTGGACCATGGCCATGAACGTGTACAAGAAGTATGGCGCGGTGCCGAAGGACCTGTTCCCGGAGACTGAATCCTCCAAGAACACCGGTGAGATGAACGTGCAGCTGCGCCGCATGCTGCACACCGCGGTTGCGCATATGTACGCTGATCCGTCCGCGATCGATGCGATCATCGCCGATGCGGTCGCCGCCGGTCACCGTATTCTGACGATTCACTTGGGCGAGCCGCCGAAGAGCTTCGATTGGGAGTGGACCGACAAGGATGGCGAGTTCCACCGCGATGGCGAGATCACGCCTGTCGAGTTCTGGAAGAAGTATGTGGGTTCCGCCGATTTGGAAAGCTATGTCTGCCTGGTGGACGATCCGCGTCAGGAGCACGTCAAGGGCAAGAAGATCGGCATCGAGCATCTGGGCAACGTGGCCGGGGGAGACCCGACCGAGTACCTCAACGTGCCGAACCAGTTCATGAAGGACTGCGTGCGTCAGATTCTTCAGGAACAGGGCATTCCGGTATGGTTCGGCGCTGATTGCCATCCGATGATGGACCGTGAGAACGGCGCGTGGGCCACCGACCTGTTCGAGTATGGCCGCGTGTATGGCGTCGATTTCGATCTGGACAAGGAACAGCGTGTCCGTTTCGGCGATTCCGCGATGAATCACGCGATGGCGTTCGTCGGTGTGGATGTGGATGAGGATGGCCACACCACCCGCCGTTGGCGTGTGGAGAACTCGTGGGGAGACAAGATTGCCGACAAGGGCTACTTCACCATGAGCGACGACTGGTTCACCGAATACGTCTACGAGGTCGCCGTCCCCAAGGCCCTCCTTCCCGCTGAATACCTCAAGGCCCTAGAAGAACCCGCCACCATGCTCCCCGCGTGGGATCCGATGGGCGCATTGGCCAAATAGCGCGCGGAGCGCGCGCTGGCCAATACGCGCCGAGCGAATAGCGGAAGCCCGGTGGGCTTCCGCCGCGAGGGAAAACGCCGACAGGCGTTTTCGAGGCTGCAGGCCTCATCGCCTCAGCCCGGCAGGCCCCATGACGCACGTTTCCCCCAAAAAAAGACCCAACCCGGACTCTCCGTCCGCGTTGGGTCTTTCCTATATCGCTTTCTTCGTCCCACGTCGCCCCCCACCCATTCCACCATGCAGTCGCCCATCCCCATATTCCGTCCCCATCCGTTAAGGTAACGACGGTGGCGCTATCGCGCTACGCAAGCATAATGATGCAGGGGAGGAACAGAAGCGATGGCAGGTCTTCGCGGTCCGGATAGTTCGAAGGATGCACAGCTGTTGGATGAGCGCGCCGTGTTTCCGGAGACCGTGGATGTCAATATTCGTCAGCTTGACCCGATTCCCGCTCCCCGATATTTTCTGAAGGAACTTCCGCTCACGAACGAGATGAGCGATCTGGTGTTGAAGTCCCGTCAGGAGATTCGTGACGTGCTGCATGGCCGTGACGATCGTCTGCTGGCCATCGTCGGCCCGTGTTCGATTCATGATCCGAAGGCTGCGCACGAGTATGCGGAGAGGCTTGCCGCCGTCAAGAAGGAGCTTGATGATCGTCTGGTCATCGTCATGCGCGTGTATTTCGAGAAGCCGCGCACCACGATCGGTTGGAAGGGTCTGATCAACGATCCTGATCTTGACGGCCAGTTCAATATTCGCAAGGGCATGTTCATGGCTCGCAAGGTGCTTACCGACGTGCTGGGGCTCGGCTTGCCCGCCGCTACGGAATGGCTTGATCCGATTACCCCGCAGTATATTTGCGATCTGATCAGCTGGGGCGCTATTGGCGCGCGTAATACGGAAAGCCAGGTGCACCGCGAGCTGGCGTCCGGCATGTCCATGCCGATCGGTTTCAAGAACGCTACGGATGGTTCCATCAAGCCGGCGGCCGATTCGTGTTTCGCGGCCGCTTTCGAGCATCATTTCCTCTCCATCAATCTGGATGGTCGTGTGATTTCCGCGGAGACCAAGGGCAATCCCGACTGCCATCTGGTGCTGCGTGGTTCCTCGCATGGTCCGAACTACGATGCCGCTTCCGTGGCCCAAGCGTTGGCGGATCTCAAGGCTTCCAAGGCTTCCGGACCAAGCGAGCATGGTCTGATCATCGATGCCGCGCACGGCAACTGCGGCAAGAACGAGGTGCGCGAGGCCGAAGTGGTCGAAGAAATCGCCGCACGCGTCGCGGCCGGCGAACAGGGCATTCTCGGCATCATGATGGAAAGCTTCCTCAAGGCGGGCAATCAGAAGCCCGCGCCGCTCGACCAGCTGGAATACGGCAAGTCGATCACCGACGCATGCGTGCCGTGGGATCGTACCGAGCAGCTGCTGCACACGCTTGCCGACGCGGTCGACGCGCGTCGCAAGCTTGGCTGATGTTTCTGCACCATCGTTGCTATCCTTGGGAAAGGAAGCGACAAGGAGAGCGAGATCATGCAGCAGCAGCTGAACACGCCTGAGGATTTACGTGCCATTAGGCAGGCCATGGATGAGGGCAAGAATCCGCTGGTGGAGACCGACGTGCCGCGCTGGGAGGACCAGGTGGGCATCAGCCGCATCGTGAACCGCCGCGTGCTGGAATTCGAAGTGTTGCCCACGCCGGCGCAGGTGTTGGGCGACCTGCCGTTGAGCGAGCAGGCGCAGGAGATTGTCGCCTATTCGCGTGATGAGATTCGTGCCTGCCTGTACGGTCAGGACGATCGCCTGCTGGTGGTTGTCGGTCCGTGTTCCGTTCACGATCCGAAGGCCGCGCTCGATTACGCGCGTCGCCTGTCCGCGTTGAAAGGCGAGTTGGATGGCGAGCTGCTGATCGTCATGCGCGTGTATTTCGAGAAGCCGCGCACCACGGTCGGTTGGAAGGGTCTGATCAACGATCCGGATATCGACGGCAGCTGCAATATCAGGAAGGGCTTGCTGTTGGCCCGCCGCACGCTGCTTGGCGTGCTTGACGAGGGTTTGGCGGCGGCCACGGAGTTTTTGGAGCCGACTAGTCCGCAGTATATTTCCGACGCGATTAGCTGGGGTGCGATCGGCGCGCGCAATACGGAAAGCCAGGTGCACCGGCAGTTGGCGTCCGGCCTGTCCATGCCGATCGGCTTCAAGAACGCCACGGACGGTTCCATCAAGGCTCCGGCCGATTCCTGCTTCGCTTCCGCACAACAGCACACGTTCTTCGGCATCGACCATCTCGGCCGCGCCGCCGTGGTCAAAACGCTCGGCAATCCCGACTGCCATGTGGTGTTGCGTGGTTCCTCGCACGGCCCGAATTACGATGCCGCTTCGGTGGCCAAGGCCATGGACACCATCCGCGCCGAAATGCCGGCCGATTCCGCTGCGGCACATGGGCTGATCGTCGACTGCTCGCATGGCAACTCCGGCAAGGACGAGCATCGTCAGGCGCAGGTGGTGCGTGACATCGCGGGCCGTATCGCCAAAGGCGAGCAGGGCATCACCGGCATCATGATGGAAAGCTTCATCGAAGGCGGCAACCAGAAGGCCGCGCCGCTCGACCAGCTCGTCTACGGCAAGTCCATCACCGACAAATGTCTGAGCTGGAACACCACGGAACAGCTGCTACGCGAGCTTGCCCATGCGGTGGCCGTGCGCCGCTGGAAGTGACCGATTCGATTCACTATCCGCGCGATTGCAGAAAATTCGGGAAACGCGAATCGCAATCGCGTAAAACAACACTCAAGACAGCACGTAAGACAGGGAGGGTGCAATGACCGCAATCGCCATCATCGGCGCCATGGATGAGGAAGTCGCCAATATCGCAACGGCACTGAGCAACGTCACCGTCACCGAGGAAGCCGGCGTCAAGGTGACGCGCGGCACCCTCGAAACCAACAAGGGCACCGCCGTCAACGTCGCCGCGACCGTCGGCGGCATGGGCACCGTCAACATCGCCGCCACCACGCAGCATCTGATCGACGCTGACCAGCCGGACGCCGTGATCTTCTCCGGCATCGCGGGCAATCTCAACACGAATCTGCACATCAACGACGTGGTGCTCGGCGGCACCCTGCGCTATCTCGACACCGACATGCGATTGGTGGGACAGTTCAAGCCCGGCACCGCCGACCGGCCCATCGAGGAATACCATAGCGACGACCGTCTGCTCGAACTGGCCGACCAGGCGCTGAACGACTTGAACATTCACCATATCGTCGGCATCATCGCCACCGGCAACTATTTCGTCGATGATCCGCAGAAGGTCGAGCAGGTGATCCGTGAGACCGGCGCGGACGCGGTGGAAATGGAAGGCGCCGCCGTCGCGCATGTCGCCGCCCGCAACGACGTTCCCGCATTGGTGATTCGCGCGCTGAGCGACAACGCGGACACCGACTACGAGGATTTCAAAACGTTCGACATTTCCGAATACGCGGACACCGCCGCGAAACTGACGGTGAACATCGCCAAACGCATGTAGCGTTCATGTGGCGTTGCGAAACGCCTAACGTTGCGAAAATCCGTTTCCACATCCCGTTTCCACATCCCGTTTGCCGCATGACCCGTCATCATGCATCGTCATATCGGCAAACGGGACGTCTCATATTCCGATATGCTGCGTTTCGGAAGATGAACGGCAGGAAAACTTCCGGTGGCGTGAGAGAATCGCATACGCGAAAGCCTCTCCGAAACCGCTAGTCTTAAGGAAGAACTGAGGATTATCGGAAGGTGAACGCATGACGTTGGAGCAGATGCTGGCAACGCCGTCGGTGGTTGCGGCATTGGTGGTCGTGGCCGTGGTCGTGTTCGTCGTGGCGTTCCTGCTTGGCCGCAGACGAGGCTTCCAGGATGTGCAGGACGGCGTCGACCCCAATGATCCGAGCCTGTTCGGAGCTGCGAAGAACACGTCCCTGTTCGGCCCCCGCGTTCCCGTGCAGTCCACGGAACGCCAGCTGGTGGCCGTCATGCCCGAAGCTTTGGTGGTCGTAGACTCGCTGGCCACGGTCCAATACGCATCCCCGGCCGCGCGGCGCTTCGGCATCATCCACGACCAGGCGATGGCGCTCGCGGAAATCCGCGACATCGTGAAACTGGTCTCCACAGACAGCGTGGTGCGCGAACGCGAACTGACCATCCCCCTGCACGGCCGCACGCGAACGGGCGTGGTGAACACGAACGGCAAAGGCGTCGAAGCCGGCAAGCCGCTGCCCGAAGACACGCTCTACCTGCACGTGCGCGTCGGACAGATCGCCGACAACCTATTTGCGATTTTCATTTCCGACATGAGCGAGCAACGCCGTTTCGAAATCATGCGGCGCGATTTCGTCACCAACGTCTCGCACGAACTGAAAACCCCGGCAGGCGCGATTTCTCTGCTCGCCGAAACGATCGGCGACGCGGCCGACGATCCGGACGCGGTGAAATACTTCTCCGGCCGAATCTCCAAGGAATCCGAACGATTGACGGAACTGGTCCACCGTCTGATCGACCTGCAGAAAGCGCAAAGCGCGGCAGCGATGCTCAACGCGGAACGGCTGTCCGTGCTGTCCGTGGCACGCGAGGCGCTCGCCGAAAACCAGGTCAAGGCCGAATCGAAGCACATCAGCCTGGTCCTGTCCGTGAACGGCCGGCAGGTGCTGGTGCATGCGAACGCCGAGGAACTGGCCAAGGAAGCCGAACAGAACCTGGACGTGTTCGTGGTCGCTGACCATGAGACCATCAAAACTGCGGTGAAGAACCTGGTGGAGAACGCCATCAACTATTCGCCGGAACATACCACGGTGGCCGTCGGCATCGGCATCGAATCCGGCAAGGTGGCGATTCGCGTCGTGGACCAGGGCATCGGCATCCCCGCGGCGTCGCTCAGCAGAATTTTCGAGCGATTCTACCGCGTCGATCCGGCGCGCTCCCGTGAAACCGGCGGCACCGGCCTGGGATTGGCCATCACCAAGCATTGCGTCGAGGATTGCGGCGGCACCATCTCCGTATGGTCGCGTGAGGGGGAGGGATCCACCTTCACCATCACGATGCCGCAGGCTTCGGGCGCTGCGGAACCCGACCATCCGGCGGATTCGGCGAATGATAACACCCGTGAAAAGAAACAGTCCGGCCACTCCACCACAACAGAGAATGAGGAGAACCACTGATGACGCGAATTCTGATCGTCGAGGACGAAGAGTCGTACCGTGAGCCGCTGGTCTACCAGCTCACCCGTGAAGGGTACGACGTGTCCGCCGCGGCCACCGGTGAAGAAGGATTGGAACTGTTCACCAAGGGTGGTATCGATCTGGTGCTGCTCGATCTGATGCTGCCCGGTCTTGACGGCACCGCGCTGTGCCGTCGGATCCGCGAGCAAAGCCGTGTGCCGATCATCATGCTGACCGCGAAAAGCGCGGAAATCGACAAGGTCGTCGGCCTTGAAATCGGCGCGGACGACTACATCACCAAACCGTATTCCTTCCGTGAGCTGCTGGCACGCATCCGCGCGGTGCTGCGCCGCAACCAGATGGTCGCCGAATCCGGAGAAGCCGCCGACGACGATATTCCGCTCGTATGCGGTGACATTTCCATGAGAATCGGCCAGCATGAGGTGACGGTCCGCGGCGAGAACGTGTTCTTCCCGCTGAAGGAATTCGAACTGCTGGAATACCTCATGCAGAACAAGGGCCGCGTGATGACCCGCCACCAGCTGATCGACCGCATCTGGGGCTCCGACTATGTCGGCGACACCAAGACGCTGGACGTGCATGTCAAGCGCGTGCGCGCCAAAATCGAGGAGGACCCGGGCCATCCCAAGTATCTGACCACCGTGCGCGGCCTCGGATACAAGATCGATACGCCAAGCGAATGATGATGAAAGGCTTGGTATAGCGCGCATTCGCATCGTGCTTGCAAAGAACGGTGAACGGAAGGAACGTCGAACGGCGAAGGTGTCGTAGACTGTTCATCTTCCGTTCACCGTTTTTGGTTTGGGGCGAGTGAAACGCCCAATAGGCTGGAGATTGTCATGAAGAACGATGGCGACAACAGAAAATCGAAAAATCAGAAACATACGCCATCTGAATGTTGACAGAGGGAAAAGAATAATGCGTAACTCCATTCTCGTACGCTCCATCGCCGCTGTGTCCGGCATTGTGATGCTGGCTTCCGTCGCGGCTTGCGGTGACAACACCACCGCTTCCACCGATTCTTCGGCCAAGTCCGATACCAAGACCGAAACCGTTTCCGGCAACTTCTCCGGCGCTGGCGCTTCTTCCCAGCAGGCCGCCGTCGAAGCTTGGATCGCCGGCTTCCAGGGCACCAACCCGGACGCCAAGGTCGCTTACAACCCGTCCGGTTCCGGCGCTGGCGTGTCCACCTTCCTGACCGGTGCAACCGCATGGGCCGGCTCCGACGCCTCCCTCGCCGATAACGAGGTCGAGCAGTCCAAGAGCGTGTGCGCTTCCGGCACCGCCTTCGACATCCCGGTCTACATTTCCCCGATCGCCGTCGTCTTCAACCTGCAGGGCGTGTCCGGCAAGGGCAAGACCCTGAACATGGACGCCGAGACCATCGCCAAGATCTTCGACGGCAAGATCACCAAGTGGAACGATGACGCCATCAAGCAGCAGAACCCGAAGGTCGACCTGCCTGATCTCGACATCACCGTGGTGCACCGCTCCGACAAGTCCGGCACCACCAAGAACTTCCTGAGCTACGTCAAGGATGCTGCTGGCGACGCTTGGAGCTACGAGCTCGGCGAGAACTGGCCGAACGAGGTTGGCCAGGGCGCTAAGGGTACTTCCGGCGTGATCTCCACCGTTCAGCAGGCTGACGGCACCATCGGCTACGCCGATGCTTCCCAGGCTGGCGAGCTCGGCACCGTTGCAGTGAAGGTCGGCGACGATTACGTGCCGTTCTCCGCTGAAGCCGCTTCCAAGGTTGTGGACGCTTCCCCGCTCGACGAATCCGCCACTGGCGACAACCGCGTGGTCGTCAAGCTCGACCACAACACCACCGAGGCTGGCGCCTACCCGATCGTGCTTGTCTCCTACGACATCGCTTGCCCGGCATACAAGGATGCCGACACCGCCAAGTTCGTCAAGTCCTGGCTCACCTACGTGGTCAGCGACGAAGGTCAGCAGACCGCTGCCTCCGCAGCAGGCTCCGCTCCGCTGTCCGACACCATGCGCCAGAAGGTCCTCAAGTCCATCGACGCCATCGAAACCAAGTGAGCTTTGATACAGTAAGCGATAGGCTCTCGGTGAACGGCAACTGACCGTCTGTTTCAGGCCGCAGCCGCAACATGAAAGCGGGTGCGGCCTGAAACGGTACCTGCAGGTAAAACAAAAAACGCAGTCATCGCAAGTAATCGCAGATCTGTTTCAAACAATCGCAAGTTAAGGAGAACCCGTGAGTTCGCAAAGCAAAACGGCACAGCAGCCGGTGAGCGGCAAGAACGCGGATAAGGTGTTCAAGGGCGTGGCCTACGCCTGCGGCATCCTGATCCTCGTAGTGCTCGCCGCCGTCGCGCTGTTCCTGCTGTTCCGCGCATGGCCGTTGATCGGCGGCGATCAGCAGGCCAACAGCGACACCATCAGCAACTTCACCGGCGGCAAGGCCTCCAGCTTCTGGGGCTACGTCGGACCGCTGCTGTTCGGCACCGTGCTGATCTCCGCGCTGGCACTGTTGATTGCCTTCTTCGTGTCGGTCGGCATCGCACTGTTCATCTCGCACTACGCGCCGAAGAAGCTCGCCACTGTCTTGAGCTATGTGGTCGATCTGCTCGCCGCAATCCCGTCCGTTATCTACGGTCTGTGGGGCGGCCTGGTGCTGGTGCCCGCCATCTACCCGTTCTGGAATTGGGTGGCCAAGTATCTTGGCTGGATTCCGCTGTTCGCAGGTCCTGCCGCCAATCCTTCCCGTACCGTCGCCACCGTGGCCGTGGTGCTCGCAGTCATGATCCTGCCGATCATCACCTCCATGTCCCGCGATATCTTCCTGCAGACTCCGCGCCTTCAGGAAGAGGCCGCGCTTGCTCTTGGCGCCACCAAGTGGGAAATGGTCAAGCTTGCGGTGCTGCCGTTCGGCAAGTCCGGTGTGGTGTCCGCTTCCATGCTTGGCTTGGGTCGTGCGCTTGGCGAAACCATGGCCGTGCTCATGATCCTGTCTCCAGGTCTCAACTACTCCATCAAGCTGCTGCAGGCTTCGCAGAACCAGACGATCGCAGCCA
>ERZ772885.1393-NODE-1393-length-14736-cov-3.852599_pt1 | contig 14736 bp, 19 predicted proteins | sample MGYA00580580_ERZ772885 | MGnify/ENA primary metagenome ERZ772885 (study PRJEB29015, sample SAMEA2737673) | human gut metagenome | biome: human gut; feature: human-associated habitat; material: faeces | place: China | collected 2012 ...
TATCAAACGACTCACTGTAGATATAATCTACCTGATCGTCATCAAACTCTCTTAATATCCGGAACAGATTCGCAGCAATCGTAGACTCATCGGCTCTTGTTCCGATACATTTTACATCACCGGATTTGTAATCAGCTACGGTTTCTTCTGTTCCGATCACTCCTACCTTATAGCCTGCTTCGGATTTTTCCTTTGCGCGCTTATTAATCTCTTTTACTACTTTTTCAAGCGGTCCTTCTATGATCGTCAGATCTGCTTTTGGTGCATAATGACGGTACTTCATTCCCGGTGCTTTCGGCACCTGTTTGCTGTCCGGTCTGATCAGTGTCCGGTCAACTGTAACCTCCCCGATTACTTCTTCGAACATTTCTTTTGTGATCGCTCCGGGTCTTAAGATCATCGGCGGCTCTACTGTCACATCCAGTATCGTTGATTCCACGCCAATCTCCACAGCACCACCGTCTACGATCATATCCACTCTGCCTGTCAGATCCTCTGCCACATGCTGTGCAGTCGTCGGGCTTGGTCTTCCCGATGTATTGGCACTTGGTGCGGCGATATAACCGCCACCCGCATCTATTACTTCTCTTGCGATCTCGTCTACCGGCATTCTGACAGCAACCGTATCAAGACCTCCCGTCGTTCCATACGGCACAATATCACTCTTATTAAAGATCATTGTAAGCGGTCCCGGCCAGTAAGCATCAGCCACTTTATAAGCAACTTCCGGAATAATATCTGCAATCTTATCCAGTGCTCCCATATTCGTAATATGCACGATCAGAGGATTATCCGAAGAACCGATTTTGTTGACCTGCGTCAGGTAGGCTCCCGACCATGCCTTCTGCAAATCGTCCCCGGCAAGCCAGCCGTCAAGCAGCTGTTGCCCTTCGACCAGCTCACGCCAGTACCGGGACTGCGGTTTGCGCCCCAACAGCCAGACGAGTAGCAGGAACACGAACCCCGGAAGCGTCACAGCGCTCAGCCAGCTCATGTATCCCGTCAACACGAAAACCAGGACCCCGGCGAAAACCAGCAATGGCATGGAGACAGACAAAAGCCGCGCCCAGACGGGCGATTTGGTCAGGAACGCCGGAATACTGACGCCCTTGTAGACATGCCTACGGTCAACGCGCCGATTCCTGTAATGCGACCAGCCTTGGGCGAGCATGAAACCGAACAGGCCATCCACCAGGGCAATCCAGACGGCACCGTTTAATCCCAATAGCATGCCGGCCATCCAGCCCATCCACCAGGAAACACGTCGAATCTCCAGCCAATCCGCATTCGGCATGAGACCGGCAAGCATGTCCTTCCAACGGTGGTAGACCATCATCTGTTTGTCGGATGGGGGATCCTTGCGACTGCCGGAAGCGTTGACCGGATACTGTTGTGTGATTCCTCCGGCGAGCATGCCAAGCCAAAGGAACGGGACCAAGGGCAGGCGCCAAAAGAACCAGAGGATAATTCCAAAGACAAGAAACAGCGAAAACCAGACGCCACTCGATATAGGACGGGTCTGTGTTCTGCTCCTGCTGTTTCTGCTTGCCATGATTTTCAATCTATCTTCGAGTTTTGCTATTAACCGAAGATTTATTGAAATTAACCGATACTGGAAAAAACGAGTACGGCAATCCTGTTCGTCCGAGGTTCAGTCTTTTTGTTTGCTCTGAGGTTCGCTGGCAAGCGAACCGACTGGATTCTTCTGTTCCGAGGTTGAAACAGGTGCAGGAGAGCGTTTGACGTCCTCCCCTCGGCTGAAGCCGGGGGATTCCTCCTATCGTTTTGCGGTGGGAGAGGTTCTGGTCTCTAAGAGACCGCCACGGATTCGCATGTAGCGTTTCCGTTGGTCTTACGCCCCTGTTCGACCGGGGTGCCGTCCGCGCCCCACAGGTTTTCCGACGTGACGGCGAGCGTGTCCAATCCCCGTTCGAGGATGTTCCGGGCGGCGTTCACGTCGGCGTTCGCCGTGTACGAGCATTTCTTGCAGACGAAGACCGCTTGGCTCTCGCGGTTCCTCTTGTCCACATGCCCGCATCGGCTGCATGTCTGGCTGGTGTAGGCGGGCATGGACGCGAGTCGTCCCATGCTCGCCTGTCTCAGGCTCCGGTTGAGTCCGCGTTTCGCGGCCTGTCCGTTGGGCAGGTATCTGCCCTCGTGCAACGGGTCGGGAACAGGCTTGTTGCGGCGGCTCATGTTCGCCAACCTTAGGTTCTCCAACACAATCAGGTCGTTGTCGCGTACGAGCCGGGTCGTGTACTTCTGGTACACGTCGTCCAGTATGCGCTTGGATTTCGCGTGCAGTCTCCTGATTTCCAGTCGCGTCTTCCGGTATGCGCGGCTGATCTTGCCACTGGCCACATACTCCCGTTCGCTGGAGTATCCCGCGTTCCCGATCCTGCGGGCTTGGGATTTCTGTCGTTTCCTGATTTCACGGTCGATGGCCTTCAACCTGTCTTTCGGCAGGTCCATGAACCGTCCGTCGGAGTCGGCGGCGGCGTGCACGCATCCACGGTCGATGCCGACTGCCCTGCCGGTCGCAAAGGAACGCCGCCAGCGCCGCGGCCAGGGTGATGATGAACGCGATCGCGCCGACCGTCAGCAGACGGCTCGACCTGACGAAACGCATGAAACCACGCATGATTTTCCCCTCCCTCTTCCCATTCGGGATGGGTGTTTGTATCGGATGGGCGCCAGCACTCCGACCTGCCCCAATGCCTCGCACAACAGGTCGTATGCGAGGAACCTCTCATATTCGTGGAGGATGCTCGGCGGCTCGTCGTACTGGCATTCGGAACCCGTCCAGCACCTGTGCAAATGCCAGTCCAATGCGGTGAACCAGCGGCCGCACGAGCATTCGTGTTTGAACGGGCGCTCCGGATCCGTGATGCCCGTATCCCGGTGCAGGATGAGCGTGGAGAGCTCTCTGGACGGAACGGACTTGCACCGAACGCGCGCACTTGACATTTTCATTACCGTTCGCCCCGTCGCGTCGGCTGTTTCCGTCGGTCTTCCTCCATCACCAGAATCGCGCCGCCGAACAGTTGGCTCCCGATAAACGAGCAGATCACGAACGCGGTAAACAGAACGACAAGAGGGGTTCCCGTCAGGAGAACACAAGCGCCGAATACCAGCGTTCCTACCGCAATCAGCAGCAGAGCCGCCCCGATCCGCGCAAACCGTATGGCATGGGCTGTGTTCCGTTCGATGAGTCTGATGACGGAATTCAGGACAAAGATGTTCTTCATGATGCGCTCCTTCACGCGTTCGTATGGTCGAGGATCCACTGGGCGATGCTTCGGGCGGCATCATCCGGCACGTCCATGCGCATGGAGGCGTTGCCGGATTCGAAGTGGAAGCGGACGAGCCCATGGCCCGCGAGCCGGTCGATTTCCAGCAGGTCGTCGTCATCCTCGGCCCGGCAGTATTCGCTTGTATCGTTCTTCGCCCGTTCACGCAGATGTTCGGGCAGATACGGGTTGGCGAGAATCTGCCGGCGCAGTTCGCCGCTGTCGGTGAAGGTCATGGTCATGGCAGCAGTACTTTCCTCGATGCTTCCAGGAATGCGGACCATGTTCCGACACGACCGCGCGGCAGTCCGGTCTCATGTGATGGGAGCATGTGCAGCTTGCACCATGCGTCCCACCGGTCCGGTTCTGGAGCCAATTGGACGGACAGGATTATGGGAATATCGCTCTGAACATCTCTCATGTTTTCGATCAAAGCCAGTTCGTCGTCAATGCCGGGATTCACGTGGTCGATGATCAGCACGGCATCGGATTCATTCAATACGGACATCGGATCTTCGACGGGAACAGTCCCTTCCATGGGCTCGTCGTAACCTCGGCGAACATACCCGTCATACAGGCACACGCGCGTGCCCGAAGCATCGAGAGCGGGAATCAGCGTATGAATCAGCCACCAGGTCTTGCCGCACCCGGCACCGCCGGTCACCAGCAGATTTCCGTCAACGGCGGGAGACCATGACACCTTGCCATCATCGGCCAATCCTATGGTGATAGCATTCATCAATTTGTTCCTTCCTTTGCATGGGCTTGTTGCCGTTGGTGTACCATCAACGTCTCCTGAAGTTCCTCGAATGCCGTCGATGATCTCCGGTTCCTTCTTCACCATGCGCAGCTCACCTCCATCCACACGAGCCTGTGCTCGTCCACAATCGTTGTGAACTCGTCCATCCGCCATCGGAACGCGGCGGAATCGACCCTGAACGCCTCGCATCCGCCGTCACGCAACGATTCGAACAGCCGATCGGCCTCGGCGCGCGTTCCGAACGGGACCGGCCATGGAATCCACCGGCCGGGATAATCGGCTAGCCGGCGGGCCAGCTCCTCGTATCGCCTATCGTTCATCGGCCTTCTCCTTGTCATTCGGCTTGTGGTCGCGGACGATGAAGATCACCCAGCCGAAGCACGGGAGCATCCGGTATTCGCCGTACCGGGTCAACGCGGCCGCCAGGCGTTCCGCGCCGGGACGGGTGGTCCATTCCCTTGAGTCCTCGTCGTAGTCCTCGGCGATCCACCCCTTCTTCAGCAGCCCGTAATGCGCCCGTTTCCACGCCCAGCTGACGATTGCACCGAACAGATTGCCCGTCAGATACAGGAGCAGGATTCCCAGTATGATCGCGAACGGGGTGAGCACGCCCCACCAGTACCCGTCCATCAGAACCACCCCAACCGGTGCAGGGCTTCGACCGAATGGATGCGAGCCTGTTCGCCGCCCGCGCGTTCCCATTCGGCCACCGCCTTGCCGAGCTCCTGTAGCGCGTCGGGTTCGGCGGGGTCGATGACGGTGTGTTCGCGGTCGGCCAGATCGTTGTCGTCGTATTGCCATTCCGCCTGTGGCCGGTTGGCGTAGGATACCTCGATCCGGCCGGCCAGACGGTCCGTGTCCTTCCATGCGGGGTTGTCGTGGAAGTCGATCTGCACGGCGCGGCCGTCCGTGAGCCGGGCTTCGAGGTAGTGTCCCATGACGTTGCCGCTTTGGATCACTACCTCGATGTCGGGGTCCCGTTCGAGCAGCCGTCCGATGTCTTCCTGTGTCAATGGCATGCGTGCGCCCCTTTCCGTTTCTTGTGTGGACAATAACAGTATATCACGTCAGGTGTCAATAGCATGCGTGCGCTCTACTTGTGGTTCGAGTCTGTTGCCGGGTGGTATTTTGAGGTCTTTGAGGTCGTGTGCCGCCTTGAGCATCTGGAGTTTGCGCATGAGAGCCCGTTCGAGTCCGGCCGGATAGTCGTTGGGGTATCGACCTCCGTATAGGAAGTCGTTGGGTTCCTTGTCGCGTGTTCTCACGCCACTATACTGACACGATACGATAGTAACGTCGATCGGTAGTACAGTCCTCCCGTTCGCTCGTTTTTGGCGGTCGCCGCCTGTTTTCGTTTGTTTTTTGTCTGGTGGCGTGTTAGTACTGGTGGCGTCCACACAAGTAGAACGGTCGTCTCATATGATGCTCGTGTCGTCGCGGCCGGGATGCAAGCGCCGGCCGTGGTTGACGTGGGCGCGTGGGATGATTGGATGATTCGAGAAACCAGGAGAATTACGATGAGTGAGAACAGTGTCAAGAGCGAGAGCGTGAAGCGTCGTCCGCGTTGGCTGGTGCCGTTGGTTGCCGGAGCGTGCATAGTCGCCTTGGCCGGTGGCGTGACCGGCGGGGTGATCGCGTGGCGTGACGGCAATGCGCGGGCGTTGGCCGATGCGCAGTCCAAGTGTGAGGGTTCGCTGGCGAAGGTCGGTGAGGCGCGTAAGGCGTTCGACCGTGCGGTTTCCGCCGCCGGCGAGGTGAAGGCGGTGAAGGCGGAGCAGGTCGCGGACGCGAAGGTCGTGTCCGCTTTGGCGTCCGAGCTGGATGCCCGGGCGCCGAAGACGCTCGCGTGTGACGCGACTGACGCGGATGGTCTGAACGCGGTTGCGGACAAGCTGGCGTCCCAGGCGAAGTGGTTTACGGCGCATGAGCGGAGCGTGAAGACCGCCTCCGAGAACGTGAGCAAGTCGCGGGACGAGAAGACCCTGAACGATGCCCGCAAGGCGCTCTCCGACAAGGAGGGCGCGGCACGCAAGCTGCTCAAGGATTCGGACGGCAAGACAAGCGATAATGTTGCGCGTGCGCAGCTCACGCAGGCGATTAACACGGCCGTCGAGGCTGGTAAAGGCACGGACTTGAAGAAGATGAGCGAGGCTGGAAGCGATCTCGACAAGGCGATGAAGAGCGTGAACGACGCAGTGAGCGCGAAGCAGAAGGCCGACGCCGCCGCTGCCGCCGCGGCGAACGCGGGCAGGTCGCAGTCCTCCTCCGGCTCCTCGCAGTCGGGCTCCGGCTATTCGGGCTGGAACGGTTCGAACAGCAACGGCTACGGATCCAACCGGAGCCGGGGTGGCAGCTCGAACACCGGACGCAAGTCAGGCAACTCCAAGAAGAAGACAGCCGTCCCGGATTACACCGACAGCCGCGGCAACAAGGCTCACAGCGTGGGAGGAGACGGCTTCTGCTTTGACGATGAAGGCCATACTTGGAGTTGCAGCTGAGGTAGTTTCAAGTCGTGCATAATGGCTCATTCCTTTTGGGGTGGGTCTTTCATATTGCCCCTCATCCTCTCATGCCGTCATCATGCAACCCGTGATCCGGTTCACGACCTCCCTTGTTGACAACCCCGAAAAATCGAACCTGTCATCCCAGCCGAGATCCTCCAGCTCGTGCCCCGTACGCCCGTAATGGCTGATATGGCAGTACGGTTGACCGGGGTCGCGGGTGAAGGTTATGAGCGTGAGGGCGCTGTCGTCGTTTCTGGGGCTGATTTCGATGTAGCGTCCGGCGATGCAGTTGCCGACCGTGACGTGGATGGTGAGGTTGGCTTCCCGGAGTTTCTGGGCGATGGTTTTGAGTGGCGGCCTGAGGGTGTTCATTGCGACTCCTTTTGTGTGGACAATTACAGTATATCACGTGAGGGGTCGGAACGCAAGAAAACCCAACCAAAACCAAGCGCCGACACCCCCAACGCGAGTATCCTAAAACCAACCACCACCACACAGGAAAGAAGAAGAACCATGGGTATCACAAGCCTCTTCCCACAAAGCATCGAAGGCTGGATAGTCTTCCTCCTGCTCACCATCGGACCGACCATCTTCACCACCACCAGACTCCCGCGAGACGCCAACCGGAAACCCAACCCGCTGCCGGCGCTGTTCATGCTCGCCGGCACCCTCGTCTTCTGCTGCACGTTCCTCGGCATCACCACATACATGGTCCGCAACCAGAACAAGTGGTACAGCCTCATCGTCGTCATCGCCGTCATCTTCATCGGCTTCACCGTCGCATGGAAGCTCATCCAGGCGGCGCTCGTCCTCACCGGCATCCTCAAGGCGCCGGACGACCGGCCACTCGGAGCCATACTGGAGGACGACGAGCCGGAAGAAGAGGATCCTGTACCCGTCCATACGCTCGAAGAAATCGCCCAAACCCACGACATCCCCCAAGTGCCACCGGAACAACCCAACTACCACGGGTACAAGCTCGTGCTCAACGACCTCGGCGGCCAACCCTCCCCCGCATGGAGCAAATACCACGGTCTCGGCCTGGGCAACGCGCGACGCGAATACCGGCTGTACGGCAATCCCGGCATCGGCCTGGAAACATCCAACTTCGACAGCGGGTCGATACAGTCCGGGCAGCGCGGAGAACAACTGCTCGCCAAGGCCGTGGCGAACTCCCCCGACCTGAACGTGGTGAGCTTCTGGAGCCTGTATGGGATGGACGGGCATGGCGGCAAGACGAACGCGGACATCGACTGCGTGCTCATCGGCATCGGACAGAACGGCATCGTACGCCGCTGGTTCGTGGACGCGAAGAACTACAAGGGCGGCGCGGACACGCGGTACGTCAACACGGAGCCGGGCGTGATCGCCCGCGTCAGCGTGGGCCAGCATGCGTTCATCGCCGGCGTGAACGGCCACCCGGATCTGCGCGTGTCAAGGAACATGGCGCACCAGAGAGCCATGTGGTCGGACTCGCTGCCCGGCATGCAGGACGAGTGGGTGGTGTGCATGACCGGCGGCCAGCATGGCACGCCGGACGTGACCGGGCTTTTGTGGCCGGGCGGCATCCGCGTGGTGACGGTCGAGCAGCTGCTTGACGAGATCCGCTCCTACCGGCTCGCATACCCGGCCAACATTCCCGTGCAGCATCTCGAACGGTTGAAGAGGATGCTCAAACCATCCGGGAAACGTTAGGCTGGTTGTCGTGCGCGTACGCCCACTGGTATCCAGCGTATGTCCGGTTCTGGCTGATGGCCGCGTAGATCGCGGCGGCGCTGGCCTTCGGCCGTTGCCGGTCGTCTCTCAGCCATTCCGCGGCTTTGGCGGCGGACGGGAACGTGTGGGTTTCGTCTCCATGCCGGCAGGTGATGCGTCGGGCTTGGCGGCCGCGTTTCCCGCCGGCGGGTTTCACGGGCTTGTCTTCCGTGTCGTCAGGCTCGCCTTCGATGGTGATCTTGGTGGTGTATTCCAATCGGCTCAGTGCCTCAATGGCCGCCTGCCCGTTGTGCGCGAGCGGTCGTGGCCCTCCCGACCGCAGCCGGCCTTCGGCGTCTTCGAGGATGACGCGGCGCGCATGGCGGAGTTCCGCGTGGTGTCTTTCGTCATATAAACGAACTAATGTAATTTTTGGACTTAAGAAAATTACATTAGTTCGCCAGTGGCCATACCCAGCTTCAGAACCGCCATATATCAAGCATTTCAAGACTAATGAAATTACTGGGGTAACAAAAATTTACATTAGTTTGCTTCAGCACTCAACCAAGAAAACAGCCATCTACTCTTGAAGATGCCACTTAGCAGCCGAAGTAGCGCCTTCTGAGTAAATCTTTCCTTGCTTCCGAAGACTCTGGAGCAGATAGCTCACCCGCTCTCCCTTCTGCTTGGCACTTAGCGCCCCTGGCAATGCATGATCAATGGCGTTGAGCACCTCAAGTCTTGAAGAAGGCCTAGATCGAAGCAGCTCCAAAATCAGTTCCTTGCATATCCTGTTATCCAAGCCCTTGCTGCGCACATACTCTTTCTGCTTGCCCATGGCGTTCGCCACATCCGACGAAATGATCAGACGGGGATAACGCCCCTCTACCAAGCCGCGTGACCTCAGCGAAACAGCCTGCTCCCTCTCTATCACCAAGCCCTTTTGAATCATGTCGAGCCATACCACACTCTGCAAATCCAAATCCGGGAAGGACGCAAGTAATTGCGAATATTTCTCATCGAGGATGGTACCATAGATCGAGACCGATACGCGAGAGCGATTCGACAAATCGTATGTGGGCAACGGCAGCCGGCGCTTCCTCTGCATCTCGAAAACATTCCTGATGCCGATGGCATTCTGATCAATCATGCCAACCTTGCTCATCGCCTTGGCAAGCAGAGAATTCCGATAATACGGAGGCTTGTACCCGACAGCCAGCGCAGCATCTATGCTTCCTGGAATGAACGACCCCTCATTCATAAACACAAGGCGGTCTTCATATTCCAAAAGATTGATCTTCCCCGACAAACGATAATCCTGATGTGCAATGGCATTATGCAATAGCTCTCGAATAATCTCCGGGCTATCCCAGCGGCACCGGCAGCGAATGGAAGGACGCCAAAGGCGTCTGGCACGCCCGCAAACAGACCGACCCCGACCCGCGCGCCGGCCGACGCCGCTGGATCGAGGCCCAGGCGCCCACCAAGACCGCCGCCAGACAGAAGCTCGAAGCCAAGATCGACCAACGCCGACGCCAGGGCACGCTGCCCCTCGTGGACACGCCCACCGTCGACCTCTACCTCGACCGATGGCTCCACCAGACCGCCAACCGGGTCAAACCGCGCGTACTCGACACCTACCGCAGCGAATGCAACGCCATCCGCAGCGTCATCGGCGGCATGAGACTCGACCGCATCACCCCCGAGACCATCGAAGCCATGTGCGACGAACTCGCCACGACCAGATCCGGCAAGACCGTCCACAACATCTACATCCGCACCAAACAGATCCTCAACCACGCCGTACGCGACAAACTCATCCCCATCAACCCCGCGCTCGCCGCCATACCGCCACGCTACGAGCCCGCCGACACCATCATCCTCCAACCCGGCCAGCCAGCAGCCGCCATCCACGCCGCACACGACCCCAAGCCACGCAAACGGGACACGCTCCACGACGACCAGGATGACCACGACATGTGGGCCCTGATGTTCGACCTCGCCTTCGCCACCGGCATGCGCCAGGCCGAACGCTTCGCAATCACCCCAAGCGAACTCGTCACCCGCGACGGCATCCACGGCATCGAGGTCCGCTGGCAGCTCCAACAGCTCAAACCAGACGCCACCATACCCGGATGGCTCCAAGCCCGCCACATCACCGGCAACTTCTGGCTCATCCCACCCAAAACCAGACAAGGCATCCGATTCATCCCCCTCGACACCCGAACATGGCTCAGACTCCTCGAACTCGCCAACAAACACCAATGCGCACCCGACGACCTCATCTTCACCCGCCACGGCCAACCACTCACCGGCAACGTCGAACGACGCCGCTGGCAACGCGCACTCCAGGACGCCGGACTCCCACCCGTCACCATGCGAGCCGCACGCCACTTCTTCAGCACCCACCTCGCCCAAACCGGCGCACCCGAAGACGCCCGCAAAGCCATCATGGGCCACGCCAAAATCACCACCACAGCCCGCTACACCCACTGGACACCAGAAACCCTCGCCGCGCTCGCCGACGAGGCCAGGGAGGCGATCGGTGTCGGCAATGAGTAACAAACGAGTGCGGAAACTGCCGATGTTCGGGAAAACGTCCGCGACCTGGCGTGATGCGCTTATCCACATTCGTGCACATTCGACACGCAGAAGGACCGCTGAAATTGCAGTCGAGAGACGGTCCTGCAAGAACGGCGCCGTTGACTTGACAAAAACGGTCGGGTATTGTAAAGCCATAACGCAGACACGTTGGCAGTGCGGCTGAGACGAGTTTGGAGAAGAGGACGGATCCCAAGCGCTCGCCGAGGATTCGTCCTCATCCTTTACAAGAAGCCTTTGCGGCAGGCCTGTCTGCGGTGGCAACAAACTAATCAGGGAGCAGGCTATGACGAGCACAACCGACCAGAAGAAAATCGAACGGCTTATGACCCAATACGAGAAAATCGTTCGACGTGACAATGTGCCGTTTACCCCTGCTAGGACCACGTTCACATGGCCGACGGTATACCGCGACGATCGCCCCGCCATCACCCGTACCTATGCTGGAGTGTGACCGATGCCTTCATGGGACGAGATCATCGGAAACGTCGATAACCACCCCAATGGCGTGCTCGACAACATTCGAGACGAATACATACGGAAACTATCTGAATTACGCGGACGGAACGTGATCTGCTATTACTCCGGGTGGCTTCAGGATCTGCAGGGAATGCAGGGAAGCCCGTACTGTGCGTTGAGCGATTCCGATATGGAAGGGTTCATGACCAACATCCACGGTCTTGATCGTAAACAAGGGCTCGATCTTATCCTGCACACGCCGGGCGGAGACCTTGCCGCCGCCGAAAACCTCGTGAATTATCTGCGCGCATGCTTCGACACGGACATAGTCGCGTTCGTCCCGCACCTCTGCATGTCCGCCGGCACCATGATCGCATGCTCCTGCAAGGAGATATACATGGGAAGACAATCGTCGATAGGTCCTACCGATCCGCAATTAATGGGGTGCCCGGCGGGCGGCGTCATCGAGGAATTCAATCAGGCGGTCAGGGAAACTACGGAAAACCCTGGATCGATACCCATGTGGTCGCAAATCATCGGGAAATACCCGCCGACTTATCTAGGCGACTGCCAGAAAGCCGTGGACGCATCCCAGGCAATGGTGGCCGAATGGCTCGAAACGAACATGTTCTCTTCATGCGAAGACGCCGAAGAAAAAGCGAAAGAGGTGGCCGAATGGCTCGGCACACATGCTAATTCGGCCATGCATAATCGTCATATCACCGCGGCAAGTGCCAAGGAACACGGACTCGCCATCAAAGATCTGGAGAAGGAATCTGAACTGCAGGACGTAGTTCTAACCATTCATCATGCATACATGGCCACATTCGAACGCAGTGGCGCGAAGAAGATGATAGAGAACAGCGACGGAAAATCATGGATCCGAATAGTCGGATAAACAAGTAACGCTAAAGCCGCCCCGGCGCGCGCAGATGAGCACCGGGGCGGTTCCGTAGTGTTGTCGGTTATGCCATGTGTGCGGTTTCCGGTTCGAATCTTTTGGATGAGAATCCGAGTTCGGCGCCGTATTCCTTGAGGCCGTCCGACCATTGGTCGAGGTAGCGGAATGGGACTTTGAGTTCTTTTTCCGCAGTGAGGCTGTCGATGCCGAGGCCGGGGGTTTTGCCGGCGTATTTGGCTGTCATGATTTGCCGCATGAGGACGGGGTGTTCGTCTCCGACGTGCACCGGTTCCTGTTTTCTCCAGCCTCTTGAGTTGATTTGTATCTGGAGGGATCGTGTTCGGTTGGCGTCAATGAGGCCGAGGTTGCTGGCCCTGCTGACCATTGATGCGATGGACATTCCCCATGAGGCTTTGAGCCGTGCGAGGTCGGAGAGCATGAAGTGGTCGCCGAGGAGGATTCTGGCGTCAGCCTGTGGCATCAGCAGGGCTCCTGCGTATCGGTGCGCTTCGCGTTCCATGTCCCGATAGGTGGCCGGTTTGCGGTATTTGTGCAGCAGCAGGTGTCCGAGTTCGTGGGCTATGGTGAACCTGAGCCTGTCTCCTGTGTTGTTTCGTATGCCGTATCCGATCACTGGCATGAGGTTCATGCCCCTTGCCGGCATGGTGACGCCGTCGCTGTTGAGGTTGGCTTTTTGTTTTGCGGTCAGACTGTGGAGCGGGGCGACGACTATGCCGACTCGTTCGAGCGCCCTGGTCAGGTTGCCGATGTTCCCGTTGGGGGGTAGCCCGAGGCTGTTTCTTGTTTTTTCGGCCAGTCTTTCGATCACCCCGGCGTCGTCCGGGTCGTCGCGGAGCGCCATGGCGTCGACCCACGTCGTCTTGGAACGGAGCCCGAGGCTGGCGCTCATGCGGTCCACGACTCCGCACAGCATCGAGTACTCGGCGGCTATCGCGTTAAGCTCTCCCACGGACGTGCTTGACGTGTGACGGTAAGTCAGCGATGTGATGGCTGCGGCACCCGTCGCCTCTTCGAAGAAGCTGACGGGGTAATCGAACGCGGCGGCGATTTTCGAGACGACTGGAGCGGTGAGTTCGACCTGCCGGTTCTCTATTTTGCTCAGGGTGCCCTGGGATACGCCCGTTTTCTCGGAGATCGTTTTCTGCGTCAGGCGCTCGACTTGCCGAAGCAGTACCACCCGCTCGGGGTTGTACTCTTGCATTGCCGGTTCCTTTCAGTGTTCAGTTCATGAAATGTTCATTTTCTCCTCGACCATAAGGCCGCTGAGGATGTCGACGCCGGCGTCCGGCGTCGGGTCGAACCCGGTGGCCCATCCACGCACGTTACCACCACGCCCGTCGTTAAGGATCGGGAACGAGTACGCGACGCGTCCGCTCGCGCCATACGCGCCCCTGGTCATGGGCTTATACGCGCGGAGGAAGCACGCTTCGGGGAAAAGGTAGTCGCATGCGATGGTCAGGGCCACGTCGCTCAGATCTGGATAGCCAAGGAAGTTGGGAGTCATCTCGCCTAGGCGCCTTCCCGCAGGCTGCGCGTATCGCGCCTTATCCGCGAGCGTATGATTCGCCCTTGGCATGCCGCGCGTGACCGGATCGACCGCATGAAGACGCGCCTGAAGGAATGTTTTCACGCTGTAGAGATGAAAATAACCGGATTTGTCCACATTCCAGCCTCCCACCGGCCGCCAGTCCCTCCAAGCCTTGGCCATGTACATGTTCGCCACATAGGCCACGTTGCGCGCACGCTGACTGTCGTCCAGCCCGGTCAATTTGCGCAGATCGTTCTTCGCGGTCGCCGCGCAATCCATGATGAATTCGGGCAGCACCTCGGCCACCGGCTTGAAATCCTCGAGAACTGCTGTCTTCTCATCCAGCTGAGCGATGTCGGGCATGCGCTTCCTCCTTGTGGTTTTTCACCCGAAGAACTTCTAAGTGAATATTTTAACACCAAATGAAACATTAGCAAGCGCCGTGAGTTCGCACATCGGGCGATTGACGGTGGGCGCCGGCGCACGGAAGTGCCTTCCCCGCGTTCATTCGTTCATTCTGTAAACACGAGTTGACTTGTTTAGTAAATAGAGGTAGACTATAGTTATGAAGCGCAAGGAACTGGAGCGGAAGCTCAACAAGCTGGCCAAGGAGCACGGCGAGACCGCCATCTGGACGGAGGGCGGCAACCACAGCAAGGTCAGCATCCAAGGCATCGAGACCACCGTGCCCCGCCACAGCGAGGTCAACGAGCTCACCGCCCGGGGCATCATCCGCTACTTCGAAAGGAACCTGAAATGAGCGAACCCATGAACGTGACCGCGGTCGCGGAACGCTCCGGCAACTGGTGGGCCGTGGAGGTGCCGGAGATCCCCGGCCTGTTCACCCAGGCCCGCCGCCTCGATCAGGTCGACGGCATGGTCAGGGACGCCGCCCGCATGCTCGGCCGGGAAGTCGGCATGGTGACGGTGGATCCGAAGCTGCCCGAGGAGGACGAGCGCATGATCGACGAGCTGCT
>ERZ772885.1404-NODE-1404-length-14645-cov-2.907060_pt1 | contig 14645 bp, 10 predicted proteins | sample MGYA00580580_ERZ772885 | MGnify/ENA primary metagenome ERZ772885 (study PRJEB29015, sample SAMEA2737673) | human gut metagenome | biome: human gut; feature: human-associated habitat; material: faeces | place: China | collected 2012 ...
CGAGCCGCGGGTAGTCGGGCATCGAACTGTCGGCCGCGGCGCGCGCCATCCCGGCCATCCGGAGTAAGGGCGTCCCGGCTGCGGCCTTCATCCGCGCACCGGCGACGTTCACCGACGCTGCGACCGGTTCCATGGAGACGGCCACCGTACCGTCGGGCAGGGTAGTCTGGACATAAATGTTCCCGATCCCGGCCGGGATCGTCACCGCGGTTCCGAACACGGGGCGGGATGGCGTCACCACACCCATCGCCACGATATTGCCGTCCGAGAGGATCGGGGAGCAATACACGCGGATAACGGCATATTGGGGCGTATTGCCCGTAACACTCGGCATACCGACCGAAATATCCAGGTCGCGGGTCGTTTCCCATTTGAAGTCGGCGGGAACTGCAGACGAGGGCTCCTGCGGTTCGCCGCTGCCGGGGCCCATGTTTTTCTGGCACGAAAAGGCCAAAAACGTCGTTGCAATAGCTGCAACAGCGTAAAGTCGTTTCATAAATTGATATTTTTAATCTATCCCTTGTGCATAGTGCACATTCTTCGACACAAATATAAACATTAATTTTTCAAACCAAAACTTTTCCGCCCTTTTGTTCAACAAAAAAGGTCGAGGTAGCAACTATGGCATGCAAAACCCCGGCCGCTAAACAGTTTTTTGCAAAAAAATCGGGCCGACCGCAAGCATGAGCCGAAAAATTCCTATATTTGCACACAGGAAAACATCCGAAAGCAGAAAATGATTGCCACGACGACATACCACGACACATACGGCGGCTCGCTCCGCAGTATGACCATGGATATGATGTACATGCGCAACCGATTCCGCCGGGTGTAGATTTTCCGTGTATACGAACGACACAATCCGGCTTCAGAGAGGTCGGATTTTTTTTGTAACGACTAAAAAACAGATAGCATGGCTGAGAAAAAATTACGTTTCGAGACATTGCAGATCCACGGAGGGCTGCAACCCGACGATCCCACGGGTGCCCGCGGTGTGGCGATATATCCCACGGCAGCATACCGTTTCAAGAGCTGCGAACACGCGGCCAACCTCTTCGACCTGAGCGAAGGGGGCAACATCTACACCCGGCTGCAGAACCCGACCACGACCGTATACGAGCAACGCATCGCCGCCCTGTACGGTGCCGTGGGGGCGCTGGCTGTCTCGTCGGGCATGTCGGCCATACTCATCGCCGTGCTCTCGCTGGCGGCCGAGGGCGACAACATCGTCGCCTCGCCGTTCCTCTACGGCGGCACCTTCACCCAGTTCCGCATTTCGCTGCGCAGGCTCGGCATCGACTGCCGCATCGCCCGAAGCGAACGCCCCGAGGACTTCGAGGCGCTGATCGACGGGCGCACGAAAGCGATCTACGCCGAGAGCATGGGCAATCCCACTTGTACGGTGCCCGATCTCGAAGCACTGGGACAACTGGCCAAACGCTACGACGTGCCTTTCGTCGCGGACAATACGTTCGGTGCCGCGGGCTACCTGTGCAACCCCTTCGAATGGGGTGCGAACATCGTCGTCGACTCGGCGACCAAATGGATCAACGGCCACGGCACGGCCATGGGCGGGGTGATCGTCGACGGAGGCAATTACAACTGGGCCAACGGCAAGTTCCCGCAGATCGACGGCCCGTCGGAAGGGTATCACGGACTGAATTTCCACGAGGCATTCGGCGCGGCGGCCTTCATCGTGAAGTGCCGCGTGGACGGTGTCCGCGACCTGGGCTGCTGCCCCTCGCCGTTCGACTCCTACCTGATGACGCTCGGGCTGGAAACGCTTTCGCTGCGCGTGCGGCACGAAGTCGAGTCGGCACGCAGGCTGGCCGAATACTGCCGCAACCATCCCAAAGTGGAGCGCGTGAGCTTCGTAGGCTTCGAGTCGCACCCGAGCTACGCGAACGCGAAGAAGTATTTCCGGTTCGGTTCGTCGGCCGTCTTCACCATCGAACTCAAAGGCACGCTCGACAGCACCGTGCGTTTCGTCGAATCGCTCAACCTGGCGGCACACATGGTCATGATCGGCGACTCGGTCACGGTCGTTACGCACCCGGCATCGACCACGCACAAACAGCTCAGCGACGCAGACCTCGCCGCAGCAGGCGTCACGCCGACCATGCTGCGCATCTCCGTCGGGCTGGAGAATACCGACGACCTTATCGACGACTTCGAACAGGCTTTCGCACACATCGGATAATGGAACCCAGCATTTACAAAGCACCCGGGCCGTTCGTGCTCGAAACGGGGCATACGCTGCCCGAGCTGAGGATCGCTTACCACACCTACGGCAAGCCCAATGCGGCGCATGACAACGTCGTGTGGGTATGCCATGCCCTGACGGCAAACTCGGACGTGGCGGACTGGTGGCCGCACACGGTCGAGGCGGGGTGTTTCCTGGATCCGGCACGCCACTTCGTGGTCTGCGCCAACATCCTCGGGTCGCACTACGGCACCACGGGGCCGCTGCACGTGAACCCGGAAACGGGAAGCCCCTATTACAAGGATTTCCCGCCGTTCACGATCCGCGACATCGTCCGAGCACACCGCCTGTTGGCCGGCGCGCTCGGCATCGGCCGCATCGACACGCTCGTAGGAAGTTCGGTCGGGGGATTCCAGGCCATCGAATGGGCGGTCTTGGAGCCGGAGCGCATCGGCAAACTGATCCTGATCGCCACGGCGGCCAAGGCCTCGCCCTGGACGATTGCCATCGACCAGACCCAGCGCATGGCCATCGAGGCCGACACGACGTTCGGCGAGCCGCGAGACGACGCCGGGATGGCCGGACTGGCTGCCGCACGCGCCCTGGGGCTGCTCACGTACCGGGGTTCGCTGGGATACAACCTCACGCAGCAGGACAGGGAGGAACTCCCCGCAGTACACCGCGCATCGACCTACCAGCAATATCAGGGCGAGAAACTCTGCCGGCGCTACAACGCCTACTCGTACTATGCCATACTCAACGCCTTCGACACCCACGACACGGGGCGCGGGCGCGGCGGGGTAGCAGCCGCCCTCGCACGCATCGAAGCCCGCACGGCAGTGGTCGGCATCACGACCGACATCATTTTCACCCCGGCAGAGATGCGCGAACTGCACGGCATGATCGCCGGAAGCACGTACCACGAAATAGATTCGCCGTTCGGGCACGACGGGTTCCTCGTCGAGCACGGGCAGTTGAACGACATCCTCTATCCGTTCATGAACAATCAATAAACAAGCAGCATATGAGCAAAATCAAAATCGGCCTGTTCGGGTTCGGCGTCGTCGGACAGGGAATCTACCAGGTAGTGCAGAAATCGAAGAACGCCCACGCGGAGATCGTGAAGATCTGCGTCCGCGACCCGGAAAAGCCGCGTAAGGTCGAAGTCGACAAATCCCTCTTCACGACGTCGGCCGACGAGATACTCGACAACAGGGACATCAACCTGATCGTGGAGGTGATCGACCAGGCCGATGCTGCATACAGCATCGTCAAGCGGGCCCTGCTGCGCGGCATCCCGGTCGTCTCGGGCAACAAGACCATGCTGGCGCACCACCTTCCGGAACTGATCGAGATCCAGAAGACGCACAACGTGGCGCTGCTGTACGATGCCTCGTCGTGCGGTTCGATCCCCGTCATCCGCAACCTCGAGGAGTATTACGACAACGACCTGCTGTTAGAGGTGAAGGGCATCCTGAACGGCTCGTCGAACTACATCCTCTCGCGCGTCTTCGACCACGCCGAGAGTTACGACAGCGCCCTGGCGCAGGCGCAGGCGCTCGGCTTCGCCGAAAGCGACCCGTCGTTCGACATCGAAGGCTACGATTCGCTCTTCAAGCTGGTGATCATCACCGTACATGCGCTGGGCACCTACGTCGCCCCGGAAAAGATTTTCACCTACGGTATCTCGACCATCCACGATTCGGACATCCGGTATGCCCGCGAGAAGAACGTCAAAATCAAACTCGTGGCGCAGGTCGTCAAGGTGAGCGACGAACACTTCACGATGTTCGTCATGCCGGAATTCGTGACGCCCTCGAAGTATATTTACAGCGTCGACGACGAGTACAACGGCGTAGTGATCCGCGGCGAGTGCTACGACCGGCAGTTCATGTTCGGCAAGGGCGCCGGGAGCCTGCCCACGGCATCGTCGATCCTGAGCGACATCATGGCCCGCCTGAACAACTACCGCTACGAGTACAAGAAGCAGAACTACATGCAGAAGCCCGACTACACGACGGACATCACGCTGAAGGTCTACGTGCGGTACAAGGAGACCGACGTGCACGGCATCCTGAATTTTACGAAGGTGCACGAACAGTACACCAGCGAAGACAGCAACTACGTCATCGGCGACATCCAGCTGAGCGAACTGCTCGCCAAACGCGACCGGCTCCGGGGAAAGGACGTGTTCCTGGCCAACATCCCGATTTTCTTCCTGAACCGCGACAACTGACACGACGCGGGCACTGGGCTCCTGCGGGGTGGGACACGCATTCGCTGCGCCACCAAAAGGTCATCACGCAATGGCCTGTGCTCACCGCAGCCCCGAGGAAAACCGCACGGCGGCCTGCCTCAGGAGGGTAAAACCCGCAGTAAAAAGACGATCCCCGGCTCATCCGAGACCGGGGATCGTTCCGTTGCCGCATCCTCGGCTACGGCTATATATCCTTCACGCAGCGCAGCGAGACACCGTTTCCGGCCGGAAACGGAGCAAGCCCGGCTACGATACCGCCAGACGAATAACTCAATGCCTGATAGCCCGAACCGCCGTCTTGCGGGGTACAGCTCATCAAATAGCCTTTGGTTTCAGTAAGATAACGCCCCGTCTCCGAATTCCACATCCCGGCGCTACGGAGCAGGGAGGCATCGTATTCGGGGCTGGCGAGCATCTGTTCGATCTCGGCGCCCGTGGGGACATGCCAGCCCGGCGGACAAATCCCCTGCACCGGGGTGCCGGATGCAGCCGTCGCACCGCCCAGGGCCGTTGTGAAGCTGTAAAGCAACCCCCGTTCCGCGACATATTCGGCGTCGTTCGATCCCGCCGTACCGCGGCAAGGGTACCAGATACCGGTTCCGATCTGGGCACCGTCAGGCAGGTAACGCAGGTTCCGGGTCATCCAGACCCGTCCGCCGATCGTCGCGGTGGGGTAGTCCACACCCCCGTAGGAAAGCGTCCCGGGGTCACCACCCTCGCCGCCGCCCTCACCACCGCCGCCATCACCGCCGCCCCCTTCGCCGCTACCATCGAGCGAACCGCCGTCGCCCCAGTCGACGACTTCGCCGCTCAGTTCCACGTCGATGTCGATATTGGTCACAACGACCGACATGTCGTAGCGTTTCCCGCTTTCGAGCTGTGCCGAAGAGAGGGTTTTGCTGCGGCTCTTTCCGTCACCGGTCGCTACCGTAACCGTCAGGGTGGCCTGCTGCGGCACAAGGATGGCACGGTAGGCGGCATCGGCCGTCACTTCGAACGCCTCGACGTCGGCAGCAGCAGCCCCGCTCTTGGCCGCGGCGGAGGGCACCGTGAAATCGACCACGGCCGTCGGGACGAGTCCGCCGACCGTAACCCCCGTAACCGGGGCGTCGGAATTGTTGGTAAGGACGATCGTCAGCTGCGACATCACATGGTAAAAGAGCATCCCGACAGGTGCCGAAGATGGGGTAACCTCTTTTTTCACCGCGACCAGCAGGTCGGACGATGCACCTCCCGACGTCTGGTCTGTAGCAACGGAAAACTCCGCGGGCATTCCCTGTTCGGAGTAAGGATGGTAGGCCGTGAGCGTCGATTTTTCATTCGAATCGTTATACCACAGCAAATCCGCGGCTGTAAAGGCCGTACCGTCGTAGGTCATCAGGACATTCTGCACGTAGGTTTCCGAACCTTTGGCAATGCTCAGCCCGATGCGGTCGCCGGTATCGAAATGCAATCCCGTAACACGGGTCTGGATCGTCGGCGCGATTTTCACACAAGGCGTACCTGTGTCAGACTTTGAGCAGCCTGCCGCAAGGGCAGCGGCGGCCAAAGCCGTCAGAAGTGTTGTTTTCATCTCGCGATAATCGTAATAGGGTGTGACTTTTCAGCACAAATTTAAACCTTTTTACGTCATTCACAACACTTTCGAACAGTTTTTACAATCAATTCCGGTAATAGGATCCGTCGAGTCCGAGCGTAAAGCTATCCCGGCGCAGGAGTGTGACGACAGCCACGGCCAGCACCAGCACGGCATTGAAAAAGAAGGGGAAGCGGTCGCTGTGCGTCCCGAAAACGTGACGGAAGAGGTCTACGATAAAAGGGCAGACCATCACGGCCAGGTAATTCACCGACATGACGAACGAAAGGGCCAGCGTAGCGGAACGCGGCGGGGCGATGGTCGCCGCCTTGTCGTAAATGACAGGCTGCATGATCCCGTATCCCAGCCCGGTGCAAAGCGCCCCGAAGGCCAGCATCGCCTTGCCGTGGAAAACCCCGACACACAGCAGCCCCACACAGACCAGCACGAGCGCCACGAGGTTGACGTTCCGCTTCAAAGAGCGGATGATGTTGGCGATGAACAGCCCCGGCAGCATGATCGCAAGGAAAAACAGCGAGATCAGCACCCCGGAAAACGAGCTGTCGATCTTGTAGTCGTCGATCAGGAACGAGGCATAGAACGTCACGACCAGCACGGCGTAGGTGACGAAGAAATAGAACACCATCAGCCCGGCGAGCTTACGGCGGTCGATCATCTTGTGCCGCAGCTGGATGCTCTGTTCCGGCTCGGGAAAGGAGCGCTGCCGCTTGAGCAGGAACGACAGCGCAAGCGAAATACCCGGCAGGGTATAGACCAGGAAGGGCAGGTGCCAGTCGACGTTGGCCAGGTATCCCGTCACGACGGTCGCCAGCACGAGCGTCAGGTTGTTGATCGACGAGCTGTACCCCAGCTGCCGGACACGGTAATCGCCCGTAAAGTAGTCGACCACGAGCCCCGTGGAGAAGGGGATTACCATACCGGCGCCGATACCGAGGATACAGCTGATGACGATGAGCCACATCATGCTCCGGGCGAAGAGGCATGCCACGCCGCTCAGGAAGAAGACCGACAGTCCGACGGCGAGGATCTTGAGCTTGTCCTTGCCGACGGAGAGCTTGCCGGCAAGCAGGACGAAGGGGATGATCAGCAGCGAGGGCAGCGACGTGAGCATCTGTATTTCAAGGTCGGTGGCCTTCGGGAAGATTTTATTCAGGTCGCCGAGGATCGGCGAGATCGCCAGCCCCGGCAGAGAGGCGATTGCCGACACCGACCATATCGCCAGCAGCACCCCGAGCGTAATCGTACCTTTGCCTGTCTTGATTTTCATTGCCAGTGGATTTACACGCCCACACAGCAAGTGTTATACCAAAGCAGGGCGGGCCGGCATGTTGCCGGCCCGCCCTGTCGTATCGGATGGTATTTACTTGCCCTGCTGCTTCACACAACGCACCTGAAGGCCGTTGGCACGGGCATAGGGCGCCGAATCATCAATGCTGGCCGAGGTGTCGAGTTTCTCGAACCAGAAATGGAGCGCCGCAGCCTGCATGTTGTCATCAGAGACAGCAGTCGTCCAGTAAAGGCCTTCCCAGGGTTGCGCCTCCATGGCGTCGGAACGCACCTTGGGCAGCGGATTGTAGATATTCAGGATCTTGCCGTTGTCGTAGCGGCGGCGTCCGGCACCGATGAAAAACGATTCGGCGTTTCCGTCGGTCAGCGTCCAGCCGTATTTCGCCTCGTCGCCCACGGCCGGGGTTCCGACGATCGCCAGGTTGTCGAACGCGCCCGAGGGAGCCACGCGCCAGCCGTAGGGGCAGGGGTCGTTAACGCTCTTGTCGGCCACATTGTCGTCCGCCGACCACAACTGGTCGGAACGTCCGCTCCAAAGCCAGTCGTTATCCGTGTCTGCCACACCCGTAATAAAGACGAGCGGGTTCCGGATGGCATATTCCATCGTACCGGTCTCGGCGCTCGACTCGGTCATTTTCAGGTAGACGCGGCTGCCGCTTCCGCTGTACATCGGGGCACCCGAGCCCTCCGAACCCTGATAGGTATTCGGCCCGATGAACGGGTCTTTGCGTCCCCACTGGTAATATAACCCGTAGGAAGCGAGTATCTTGTCCGTCGTCGAATTGTCGTTGGCCTGGGCTCCGAGGTTGCGGTTCATCAGCGTATAGCCGTTGAAATCGACCGTACCGCCCTCCGCATCGGGGTCGTAATCAGTCGCCCAGATATGCCAGCTCCAGATAAGTTCGCCGTCAGCATCATAAGCCCCGATCACGGCGTTGCCCTGCTTGATCTTGGTGGCGTCGTCGCTGTCGGCACCGATGTAGAACGACGCCTTGCCGTCCTCGAAGTCGGCATACTGCACGAATCCCGATGCGGTCTGCCATACGACGTTCACATAAGAAGTAGCCAGCTGGGAACCGTCGCCCTTGCGCGTGGCGTCGATCAGGTAGTTCGTTTCGGGTTCCGTGACGATGTAACTGTTGGCCACCTCGGCGCTGATGTCCTTCGTCGTCACGATACCGGCGAAGAGCGTCGCCGAAACGAGCGTCCCGCCGGGGGTATAACCCGTAAAGGAGAACGAGCCGGTCTTGACGGCATCCCCGCTCTCGATGTCCTCGGCCGAAGGAGCCTTGACGGAGATCGTCGCGCCTGCCAGGTCAACGACCGCCTCGTCCCAACCGGTGGGTTTGCTCGTCGCGGACAGTGTCTTGATGTTCTGTGCCGTGAAACCGACCGTAGCCGACCCTCCGGCCTGCGCAAAGAACACCGCCGGGGAATCGAGCGTGATCTTGCCCGAATCCTTATCCTTGCTGCATGCCACGACGAAAACCGCCGCAGTCACGACCACAGCCATCAGCCTTACGAATCCTCTCATATTACTCAAATTTACCGAAATTCAGTTAAAAAAATCTTTGCAAAGATACCAAAAAGCGGGATAAATCCTACAAGGACATCCCAAATTATTCATTTGGGAATAATTATTGCCGCCTACTCCCTAACGAATTATAAATGCAAATAGTATGTCCAAATTGAAAATTGAAACGGGAAGTTCGCCCGCCGGGGAGCGTTTCAGCATCACGGTGACCGAAGAGGGCCCTTACCTGGTCTACGGAAGGCCGCCGCTGGCCGAACAGTTCATCATGCCCAACGAGTCCAACGAAAGCTGGTATTTCCAGCAGGGCAGGCTTTTTTCGACCGAGGCGGAACCCACGGCGATCTGCCGCTGCGGCGCATCGCACCGCAAGCCCTATTGCGACGGTTCGCACGAGAAGGCAGACTGGGATCCCCGCCTCACGGCACGTCCGGACGCCCTGCTCGACGGGGCCGAGGTGATCGACGGGGGCACGCTCCAGATGACGGACAACGAGAAATACTGCGTCTTCGCACGTTTCTGCCACCCGCACGGCGATGCGTGGACACTGACCGAGACATCCGACGATCCCGAAGCCCGCAAGCTGGCCATCCGCGAGGCCTCGATGTGCCCCAGCGGCCGTCTGATGGCGTGGGACAAGGAGACGATGAAACCCTTCGAGTTCCGTTTCGAACCGAGCCTGGGGCTGATCGAGGACATCACGATCGGCGCCAGCGGAGGGCTGTGGATACGGGGCGGGATACCCATGCGGCGCGAGGGCGGGCAGACCTACGAGATCCGGAACCGCGTCGTGGCATGCCGCTGCGGGCAGTCGGCCAACAAACCCTATTGCGACGGCACCCACGCCTCGATCAAGTGGAAGGACGACCTGGCAGGCGAACCCGTCGGCGAAACCCTGCCCGAAGAGGTATACTGAGAGATCGCCGCACGGCACTGCGACAGGCAGCACGGCACCGCGCAACCGGAACGACGGCAGAGCTGTGCCGGCAGGGGTAACGGGCCTGCTGCACACGGAAAGAGGGACGCACACGCGTCCCTCTTGTATTACAACACATTGCAAAGTTTACCTACACAAAAACTCGATGTAATCGCAGATGGCTTTCGTACAAACGGGACAAAACTCGTCCGTCCGGTGCAGGTTGTTCATCAGGCAGTTCCGCCACGGGCGATAGACCCCCTTCGCAGCATAACCGCCGCCCTCGAAAACCCCTACGACCCCCTCGTACTCAGGGGTGTCGGGCGTCGGAACGGGCGTCCCGGCCGGCACCATCGCTTTCCAGAACTTGTCCTCGAACCCGACGAGCGTTGTCAGGTTCGCCTCCCACGGCTCGATGTCCCGGGCATACATGTCGTCGTAGGAGGTCGTGCCGACATACTCGTCGCCCAGCCCCAGCAGCAGGTGCCCGAATTCGTGGACGTAAATCTTCCCGGTGCGCGTAGGGTGGTGTGCGGCGCTGATGCCATAGAAGTTGAAGATACCGCCACCCCCGTATTTCTGGGTGTTGGACAACACATAGATATAGTCATAAGGGACATGCGCCGCGATGTCGCGCAGGCGCTGGAAGTCGTCGACCATCTGGTAGCGCTCCGAGCCGAACGTATAGAAAGAGGCCCCGCAGGCCGTGTTGCGCCACACGCGCTCGCCGGGGATCGTCACGCCCGAATCGGCGGACGGCGCCCACACGGCGCGGATATTGAACCGCGAAGCGTATTCCCTGAAAGGCGAATAACTGAAAAATTCGCGTGCGAATTCACGGCAGGCCGCTTCGAATTTCGCCCGCTCCCCGGCGCCATACCCCTCGGGCAGCAGCACGATGTCGACACGATGTGCGGGGTTGCCGTTATATGCCACCTCGAAAGTCTCGTAGCGGGGCGTGAACTGCGCGACGAAGCAGGATGCGGGGTCGATATTCTGGCTGAACCGCTTTTCGAAGTGCCCCCCGGCATTGCGGCCGAAGATCTCGATGCGGCACGGGCGCCTGGGATAGGGGAATACGACCGACTCGGGATAGGAACGGCGCACGCTGTCGGCCTCGGCCGTGCTCTGCCACTCGTTGAAGAGCGTACAGAAGCCGCGCGAATAGATCTCCCGTTCGGAAGCGCGGTCGACGATGCGGAAAAACTGGTTCCCGTAGCCCGTCGTATCGAGGAGCGACACGTGCGAGCCCGCCCAGTAGGGTTCGGCCTTCAGGGCGTCGAAGAAATACTCTTCCGAGCGGCTGTCGCCGCTGTGGTAATAGTCGAAGCGCATCGTCTCTTCGAGGAAATAGTCCGAGAAGCGCACCTGCGCCGACATAGCCGGGCACGCACCGAGAAACAGCAATAGGAAAAATCTCTTCATGGCAATCTGCTTTTCAAACCACACCCCGGGGAACGGGCTTCCGGTTCCGGGATGTTGCAATGATACAACTCTATTCGGCATCTAATATACGAAAAAAGGGGTACGGTTTCGACCGTACCCCCGAAAAATCCCCGAACTGGTTATTTTTTCTCCGGCCGGGCGATCGTCTCGCGCATCGACGTGTCGGCCATGATGTTCTTCATCTTATAGTAGTCCATGATCCCCAGGTTACCGTTGCGGAACGCTTCGGCCATAGCCAGCGGCACCTCGGCTTCGGCCAGGATCACCTTTGCGCGGGCGTCCTGTGCCTTGGCCTTGTTCTCCTGCTCGAGTGCGACGGCCATGGCGCGGCGCTCCTCGGCCTTGGCCTGGGCGATGTTCTTGTCGGCCTGCGCCTGATCCATCTGCAACTGGGCGCCGATATTCTTGCCCACGTCGATGTCCGCGATGTCGATCGAGAGGATTTCGAACGCCGTACCGGCATCGAGGCCCTTTTCGAGCACGACGCGCGAAATGGAATCGGGGTTTTCGAGCACGATCTTGTGCGATGCGGCCGAACCGATCGACGAGACGATGCCCTCGCCGACACGCGCCAGCACGGTCTCCTCACCGGCACCGCCGACCAGCTGCTTGATATTGGCACGCACCGTGACGCGCGCCTTGGCGATCAGCTGGATGCCGTCCTTGGCCACGGCAGCCACGGGAGGCGTGTTGATGACCTTGGGGTTCACCGACATCTGCACGGCCTCGAACACGTCGCGGCCCGCCAGGTCGATGGCCGTAGCCATCTTGAAATCGAGCATGATATTGGCCTTCTGTGCCGATACCAGGGCATGCACCACGCTGGTGACATTGCCGCCCGCAAGGTAATGCGCCTCGAGTTCGTTGGGGTTGAGTTCCAGCCCGGCCTTCGTGCTCTCGATCATCGACGAAACGATCGTCGAGGGCGGCACCTTGCGCCAGCGCATCAGAATGAGTTGCAGCAGGCTGATCCTTACGCCCGACACCAATGCCGAGAACCACAGCCCCACCGGGATGAAATAGAAGATGAGCCAGATCGCAAAAAGGCTCACGAATACGATCAATACGATCAATCCTGCTTGAAAATCCATAATCGAATGCTATTAAGTTAGAAAATTATCCTTGAATTACACCTTTCGGCCCGAGCTCACTCCACGGGCGTTATCCTGACCAGCGAAACCCGTGGTAGGGCACCAGCGCCCGGAGCGTGCCCGTGCACGTACCCAGGTCTTGCTGCCGCCACAAGTCCCGGACTTCGGCCTTCCCGCCGATCCCGAGTTCCCGCAGGTCGAATTCGAATTCATAGTTCTGCTCCTGGATGGCTTCCGCCTCGTCCTGATCCCACAGCACGAAATAGGGATCCAACTGGAAAAATCCCAGCGCATACGAACCGTCGCAGAGTTTTTTGTACCACACCTGCCCGTTGGGAACGACCCGTTTGACGGCGGGGGCGACCAGCGGATCCTGGTTCACGGCGATCACTTCGGAATTGGTCAGCAGCCCGAGCGTGAAGTCGTCTATCGCCCGCATGTCGCAACCGATCAGCAGCGGGGCGGAGAGGATGGCCCACAGCGAAATATGGGCATATTGTTCGTCGGGGGTCAGCTCGGATTCGTGGACATCGGCACCCCAGCCGTGTCCCAGCCGGCCGACCACCAGCATATCGGGGTCGTTGTACCTGCCCGGGGCCGTGGCCTGCGCGCAAACGTCCTGGAAACAGCCGATCGCCGTCACCACGTTCCATTCATCGGTGATGTCGCGGGTCGTACGCCACAGGTTGCCGCCGGCTTCGGCGCCCCAGTTCCACACGTTGGGAGCCCCGTAGCCCACGCAGTAGACGATATCCCGGTCGATCTGATCCAGCGCCTTGCGCATGACCACGTAGGGTTCTTGGATCGTCTTTTCCTCGGAGTCCCTTTCGATTTGCAGGTAGCCGCAATAGTCGTGTTTGAGGTAATCCACGCCCCATTCGGCCCAAGTCCGGGCGTCGGTGAGTTCATGCCGGTAGCTCCCCGGATAATTTCCGCAGGTCGTGGGCCCGGGCGAGGAGTAGATGCCGAATTTGAGTCCCAGGGAGTGGACGTAGTCGCTGAGGCCTTTGAAATCCGGGAATTTTTCGTTCGGGAGGAGCCTGCCGTCGGCCGAACGCGTATCCGCCGGCCATCCGTCGTCGATATTGACATACGTCCATCCGTAGGCCAGGAGTTTTTCGTGCATGGCGCGGGCGGCATCGCGCACCTTCGCGTCGTCGACCGAGAACCCCCAGCAATTCCAGCTGTTCCAGCCCATGGGCGGAGTCAGGGCGATTTGCGGCCCTATTTTCAGCAACACCTCCCGTTCGGCTTTCCCGAGGGCATTCTCCGCTGTCAGCAGCACCCTGAAATCCCCTTCGGCGGGCACACGGCCCGTAATCAGGCCCGTACGGGGATCGAGCTCCAGCCCTTCGGGAAGCCCCTGCGCCCCGTAAGCCATCGGGCGTTTGCCGCTGGCCATGACAGGCATCAGGAAGGGATTGCCCGGGCGGGCGCCGTATACGAGCGGATTGTTGATCTGCGGCGTTTCGGGGCTCGCGGGGGTCAGGATATATTTACCCTTGGAGATCGGCCTGGCCCAGACGGGCAGGGGCTCCACCTCCCCGCGCGTGGTGATCTTCACCTCCAGCCAGTCGGCATGGTCGTACATGATCCCGTCGCCGGCCTCCTCGACCAGCAGCAGGACTTTGTCCAGGCCGGACAAGTCGACGTCGAACGCACGGGCAGCATCGCCTTTGCGCATCACACCGCTGTCCCACAGCACCTTCCGGTCACCGAGGATTTTAAACCGGTGTTTCCCGGCGAACAGGTTTTTATCGTCCGCGCCCACCGCCCCGACGATGGAGACGGCATCGCCGCCGAGCCCGAACAGCATACGGCTGATCGAATGGGTTCCCACGCCGCGGCCGTAAACGACGCCGCCCACCGTGAGGGGAGTATCCAGCACCGAGCGGTCGGCCTGCGGCAAGCCCCAGTCCTGAATGCAGCACGAGAGATCCAGCTCGTCCAGCCAGACCTCCTTCGTTCCCTGCGCCCGGGAATCGCAAGCCATCCCCACGACGGCCAGCAATGCAAAGAATCTGAGATATCCCATCCCCGTCCGATTATAAGGCTAAGCGTGCCGATCCTTCACGGTCTTTACGATGACGCTGAAATTATCGAAGCCCACGACTTCGACCTCCCGGCGCGGGTCGACATAGGCCGTCAGCGACTTGGCCTCGTAGACCTTGCCGCCGACCTCGACCGTACCCATCGGGGAAAGGCGCGAAAGGGTCATGCCGCGGTCGCCCACCTGCAATTCCTGGTCGGGGGTCGCGGGCATACTCGACGAGTCGACCCTCTGTTTGAGCGAAAAGCGCTGCCAGGTCTTGGCGCG
>ERZ772885.1422-NODE-1422-length-14533-cov-9.838237_pt1 | contig 14533 bp, 13 predicted proteins | sample MGYA00580580_ERZ772885 | MGnify/ENA primary metagenome ERZ772885 (study PRJEB29015, sample SAMEA2737673) | human gut metagenome | biome: human gut; feature: human-associated habitat; material: faeces | place: China | collected 2012 ...
CCGCAGCCGCCGGAGCGGTGCTTAAGCCGTCAGGCGGGAATTGTGCGGTGCTGCCTTAAGCATTGCTTGCTACTTTATCAAGAAGTCTTGCGGAATCTCGCTTTGCTTTTATTGTTGAGTGAGCGTAAATATTCATTGTGATACTGACATCAGAGTGTCCTAACGGTTCCTGTACATCTTTCGGAGCAGCCCCATTGGAAAGCAGGTTGCTGGTGTAAGTGTGACGTAACCGGTGGAAATGAAAACCATCAAATCCATCCAACTTATTAGAAACTGACCGACAAACAAGACTAAGTGTATTTGGTAGTTCCAGACAGCCATCCGGTCTTAAGCAGACAAAGGTCAGTTCGCATTTCTTGTCAAAAGACATCGGATCACAGTTCAGTACATCCATATAAAACTTTTTTCGTAGGATGCTTTATCTGGATTCATTTACAATCTCCGTCATAATAAAAATATCTCCATCATTTCAAAAGAGAATGATAGAGATATTTCGTCCTGCTTATTCTTATAGTAACCAATCGGCTATATCATGAATTACGATTCCTTCATAGCTGTATTTGGGATGTTTGGTTCTAGCAATAATCATATTCGGATAAGCATCTCGAATCTGAAGCCGAGGAAAGCATTCTCTCAAATGTTTCCTGCCCGGAAATGTTGTCGCTGATCTGAATATAAAACTTCTCGCTGCCTTTCTGAGCAACAAAGTCGATTTCATTTTGATAGAGCTTGCCGACATAAACATTATATGAAAATAGATCATACACTCTGTTTTTTGCAATATTTTATCTTGCGAATTTATCATTGTAACGAATACGCATATCTTCCCAATCCATGAACAATACGTAAAATACTTTCCCGTATTGCGGGCTCTCTACAATTCTTCCATGATCAAGAACAGAAAAATAAGTTCCGTCAGCTTTTCGAAGATGAAAGTGAATATAGTCATTTTCATTGCCGTTATCAATCTGTTCCCAGATACTTGATTCTATCTGTTGCTGTTCATCTTCACGAATCAAGTTGCGAAAACTTTTCTCGGTAAGTCTGAACAGTTCATCTATATCTTTATATCCGGACATATGAAGAAATTCATCATTTGCAAAAAATAGTTCATCATCTTCTTTGTCAGCTCTGTATATGATGAATGCACCTGGAAGATGTTCAGAGATATCCTTGAATGCGAATCCAAGTTGTTTGCGGGCACCTGACCGAAAAAGAAAGACGAAAATGGTTTGGCTACGTGGAGCAGTCTTATCACATGGTGCCGGGAATGATTAGAGATCAGATTACTTTATACGATGAGTCGATCACGGAAGAGCAGTCGTGGCAGAATCGGAGATCCTGCTTCTGGATGAGATTACTGCAAACCTGGATGCCGAGACGGAACACCAGGTGCTGCAGGCATTGAAGAGAGCATCGGAGAACAGAATAGTTATCAATATTTTACATAGAGTACCGCTTAAATAGGAAAAAATATACAATAATCACAACATCAATATACAAAAGTAAAAAAATTATAAAAAAATCGCCGATTATTAGAAATACAATCGGCGATTTTTTATGTATAATGAACACATCATGAATGAGGAAAGAAAAGGAGGAACTATGGAAAAGGTATTACTGAACATGAAGGCCATAAGCAAAACTTTCGGAAGTGTGCAGGCATTAAAAGAAGTTTCTCTGGACCTTTATGCGGGTGAAGTACTTGCTCTGATGGGAGAAAACGGAGCAGGAAAATCCACACTGATGAACATTCTCAGTGGTTCTCTTCAGCCTACAAAAGGAGAAATTTATCTGAAAGGAGAAAAAGTAACTGTCCCGGGACCGATCGCAGCAAAAAAACTTGGAATTTCTAAAATTCATCAGGAACTTCAGATTGTTCCAGAAATGAGCGTGGCAGAAAACATTTTTCTTGGAAGATGGATGAAGAAAAAGGGCGGATCGGTTGATTTTAAAACGATGGCTGCAGAGGCTCGTAAATATCTGGAGATGTTGGACGTACATGTTGATCCGGCAACAAAATTAAAAGATTTAAGAATCGGAGAGCAGCAGCTTGTTGAGATCGCAAAGGCGATATCCTTGAATTCTGAAATTATTATCATGGACGAACCGACTTCTGCTATCAGTGAAAAAGAAGCTGAAAAGTTGTTTACGATCATTCGAAAGCTTCGTTCAGAGGGAAAAGGAATTATCTACATCACACATCGAATGGAAGAAATTTTCCAGATTGCAGACAGACTTACTGTAATGCGTGATGGAACGTATATAGGTACCGTAAAGGCCTCTGAGACCTCAAAAGATGAGATTATAAAGATGATGGTTGGACGTGATATGAGCGAGCAGTATCCAAAAGATCCTACTGAAAAAGGTGAGATTGCTCTTAAAGTAGAAAACCTTACATACACTCCACCAGCAGGAAGTTTTCGAAGATCACTCAAGAATATTTCTCTGCATGTAAGGCATGGCGAAGTTCTTGGAATCGCCGGACTTGCAGGTGCAGGAAGATCAGAACTTTTTGAATGTCTGGCAGGTGTACATTACAAAGATACTACAGCAAAGATTTCTATTGATGGTAAAGAAGTAACTATAAAAAATCCTGCAGATGCGATCAAAGCGGGCATTTCCTTTGCAACTGAAGACAGAAAGGGAACAGGTCTTGTTCTGCAGAGATCCATTGGAGAGAATATGTCTCTTCCTCTTCTGAAAAAATTTAGTCCGGCATTTTTTATGAAATCCGGAGAAGAGAAAAAAGAGTGGAACAAACAGATGGAAACCCTCAGAGTAAAAGCTCCTGGAACAAAAACTCTTGCCAGTGCTCTTTCTGGAGGAAACCAGCAGAAAGTTGTACTAGGCAGATGGTTGATGACTGAGCCAAAGATTCTTCTTTTGGATGAACCTACCCGAGGAATTGATGTAGGTGCAAAAGCAGAAATATACCAGTTGATCAACAATCTTGCGAAACAGGGGATGGCGATCATTGTAGTATCCTCAGAGCTTCCGGAAGTAATCGGTATTTCAGACAGAATCGTTACTTTCTGTGAGGGAGAACTGACGGGTGAATATCTCCAGGAAGAAGCAACTCAGGAAAAACTTCTTCAGAGTGCAACAAAATAAGGAGGGTGGATAGATGGATAACAAAAAGAAAATGAAAGCTATGATTAAGCAGATGCAGAGTGTAATCGCACTGGTTATTATCTTTGTGGTGGCATCTACAATCTGTATTAAGGATGGCAGAAATAACTTTCTGGATATAAGAAACCTGATGAATGTGCTAAGAGCCGTATCAGAAAATGGAATCATTGCAATTGGTATGACGATCATCCTGATCCTTGGTGATATTGATCTTTCTGTAGGTTCTGTTGTAGGTCTTATCTCAACAGGATGTGCATATCTGATGGTAAAGAGTGGTCTGGGATTTGTACCGGCCATCCTTGTAAGCCTTGGAATCGGAGCATTGTTTGGATTGTTTAATGGATTATGTATCACAAAGCTGAGACTTCAGGCTTTTATCGTTACTCTTGCATCTATGAATATCGCGAGAGGACTTGCAAGATTCTGGGCAAACGGAATCGGTATCCCGCTTGCATATGGAAAAGGTGAAGGAATGGCTCCGCCGGCATTTGAAGTACTTCAGATGCGTCTATGGGGAATCATACCGGTACCGGCAATCATCTTCATTGTTCTTCTGATCGTTTTCCAGATTATTTTGAGTAAGACAAGATTCGGAAGACAGGTATATGCAATTGGTGGAAATAAGAATGCGGCATATCTCTCAGGTATCAAAGTAGACAGAATTAAGATCTATGCATTTATGATCTGTGCAATGCTTTCATCTGTTGCAGCTATGATTCATGCAGCTCAGATCAGCCAGGGTGGACCGAACGAAGGTCAGGGCTATGAACTTAATGCAGTTGCAGCCTGTGCTATTGGCGGAACAAGTCTTGCAGGCGGCAAGGGAACTGTTTTTGGTACACTTATCGGAGCGCTTATCCTTGGTATGCTGGATAATGTCCTTGGTCTTAAAGGAGTCAATTCAAACCTTCAGCTGATGGTAAAAGGATTCCTTATCATCATTGCAGTATTTATGCAGGCAGATAAAGTAAACGACTAACAATTAATAAAGATAATAATTCTCAGGCTCTGTCCGGCAGCAGGCCCGGAGAATAAAATAATAAACAAAAGCGATGCCGGAGAAAGAAGGTAAGTATGAATAAAAAAGCGATCAGTATCCTCTTAACAGCAGCTATGGGTGTTTCTGTCCTGGCAGCAGGCACAGTTACAGTCAGTGCAGCAGAGAAAAAGGACAAATATGTGATCGGAATGTCACAGTGTAATCTTGGTGAGCCATGGCGTGTAGCTATGAATGATCAGATTGCAATGGCAGCAGAAAAACATCCGGAATTTGAGGTTATTTTCGCAGACGCTGCTCAGGATAACTCCAAACAGATTGCAGATATTGAAAACTTTGTACAGATGGGTGTAGACCTTATCATTACATCTCCTAACGAAGCTACACCACTTACTAATGCAGTTAGTGCAGCTTATGATGCAGGAATCCCGGTTATTCTTCTTGACAGAAAGATTGACGGAGACAAGTATACTCAGTTTATCGGTGCAGACAACGTAGATATGGGACGTATTGCAGGAGAATATATTGCAGATACACTTCTTCCTGACGGTGGTAAGGTTTGTGAGATCAAAGGTCTTGAAGGAACTTCTGGTGGAATCGACAGAGATAATGGTTTCCGCGAAGGTATCAAGAAAAATGACAAGATTGAAATCGTAGCTGTAAACAATGCAGACTGGCTTCGTGAAAAAGCAATCACAGTTGCAGAAGAAATGCTTCAGACAAATGATGAAATCGATCTTTTCCTGGCTTTAAATGACCCGATGGCAGAAGGTGCATATATCGCAGCTAAGAATGCAGGAAGAGAAGGAGACATCCTTTTTGTTGGATTTGATGGACTTCCTACACCAGATGGTGGTATTCGAAGCGTTATGGATGGAAGACTCAGCATGACTCAGGTTTATCCTACAGGTGGTACAGAAGCAATTGAAAGCGCTTATCAGCTGCTCGTTGAAGGCAAAGAACTTGACAAAACTCTGACTCTTACTTCTGAAATCGTTACTCCTGACAATGCAGAAGAACTCCTCGAAAAATTTGGTGGATCTGCAGAATAATCAGATTTGAAAAATTATAAAAATGAAATATAGTACGATGCGAAGAAACGGGAATGGCTTAGGCTGTTCCTGTTTTTTCTTTCTGTTTGACATGAAGAGATACTTACTATATCATGGAAGAATAGACAGATAAAAGGAGGATAATATGTTCAGTAAACTGAAAAGAATTCTACATCCGGAGAATATGCTGTTCAAAATGATCATACTGAACTGTGGCCTACTTTTGTTAGTTACATTGGTCCTTACAGCTGCTGGAAACTATATATATGAGGAATCTATTGCAGAAAGATCCTATGCAAACACAATGGAAATCCAGAATCAGGTGTTGAAATCGCTTGATCTGATTTTTAAATCCGTAGAGGATAATGTTGAGGCTTTGGGAAATTATCCGGAAGTACAAGAGTATTTAAAAGTAGATGTTGAAAATCAGCAGGCAAGCCGTGTGGAATTGGAAAGACAGGTGCGAGACCTCCTTCTGGATTATTCCAGAATATACAGTGAATATTTAAATATTGTTGTTGTCAGTGAGAAAGGCCAGTATCTTTCTAATGATTCATACCGAGTCAAAAAGCTTCCGCTTACGGAAGAAAAATGGTATCAGGATGCGGTTCTGGCAAATGGAGAACTGGTTTTAAGTCCTACCAGTCTGGGACGAAATTTAAAAGCCTGGAAAAACTACAGTACAGACAATTATGTCAGCACAGCTAAATTAATTTGTGACAGACAGACGTCTGCGGGGATTGGTGTGATCCTTATAGATTTGGATTTGAAGAGTATTCAGAATCTTGTCGAAGATATTACAATGGGACAGACTGGATTTGGTTATATACAGGATAGTCAGGGACATGTGCTCTATGCACCCCAAAATGAAGTTGTATACCGGATGAATCCAAACTGGGTCACGGACGGAGAGAGTGGACGTGTCAGATGTCGCATAAAGGGAAAAGATTACAATGTCATATATAGTCATTCAAAATATACAGACCTGACTGCAGTTGGAGTATTTGACTGGGGGAAAACTATCGAAGGCATTTCCAGAGCAAGGACAGTTTCGAAATGGATTGCAGTTATAATAATGATCTTTGCGGCAGGAGCAACGGTTATTTTTTCGGCATCCATTACAAGGCCTATTTCGACGCTTTCAAAACTTATGAAAAAAGCGCAGACCGGAGATATGACGGTTCGTTTTGAAAATCATTATAAAGGTGAAATAGGGCAGCTGGGAGATTCTTTTAATGCAATGGTAGAAAAAATTAATGAACTTCTTGGCGTTGTATACAAAGAACAGAAAAATAAAAGAGAAGCAGAGCTTAAGATTCTTCATGAGCAGATTAAGCCGCACTTTCTTTATAATACACTTGATACGATACAGTGGATGGCAAAGCAGTACCATGCGCAGGATATTGTTGATCTGGTGCTTGCTTTGTCAGGATTTTTCCGTATCAGTCTGAGTCAGGGAAAAGAATTTATTACATTGGAACAGGAAGTTTTAATGGTAAAGAATTATCTGGACATCCAGAAAGTACGGTATGAGGATCTGTTTGAATATAAAACAGAGATTGAAGAAGGACTGGGAAATTATATGGTATTAAAAATCTGTCTTCAGCCGCTTGTGGAAAATGCTCTTTATCATGGGATAAAGGAATCCGATCAGGACAGAGGAACTATATGGATCCGTGCTTTTTCAGAGTCAGAGGATTCGATCATACTTAAGGTAGAAGATGATGGTGCTGGCATGAGTCAGGAAAGAATAGATCAATTGAATTCCTGGCTGAAACTGAAAGAACGTGGAGAAGAAGTAAAAGCCTATGGAACGTTGAATGTAAATGACCGCATAAAGATCGCTTACGGTGACGAATACGGACTTCATTATGAAAAGAGAACGGGAGGAGGTACCGTGGCTGTTGTAAGGCTCAAACGGCTGCAGAAAGAAGTATGTGGAAAGTTTTGATTGCTGATGACGAACCGAAAATTCGTCAGGGATTAAAAAGTGTATTGGAGGAAATGAAACTTCCGATCACAGTCTGTGCAGAAGCACGGAATGGAATGGAAGCATTAGAAAAAATTGAGCAGTTTCAACCGGATTTTATTCTGATGGATATCTGCATGCCTAAGTTGAGTGGTATACAGTTTCTGGAGGAATTGAGAAAGCTGGATAAAAACTGTCCGGTAATCGTAATCTCCGGATTTAATGAGTTTTCCTATGCAAAACAGGCAATTAAGCTTGGGGTTTCCGAATATCTTTTGAAACCTATCGCAGAGGAAGAACTTCAAGCTGCGGTCGTGAAGGTGACTGAAGAGATAAAGCAGAAGCGAAAATCTGAAAAATTCATGGAACTTGTGAAACAACAGATGATTCAGAATCAGGATTATCTGAGAGATGTGTTTTTCAATGAATGGATGGAAGGAAAATTATCTAGATTCGAATGGGAAGAACAGGCAAGATTTCTTGATATGGATTTTCCGGATAATATGATTCTCATACTTGTGTCAGTTCAGTCCAGTTATGACAAGAAAATTGATAAAGGTACGGTGACTGAGGAAATATATAAGATCACTCTTGAAAAGATTATCAGAGAACTTATGGAGCCTTATCATACGGTAAGTGTGTTTTCCAGTAAGTATGAGGATGTAGCGATTGTTATGGAAAAGCTGCCGGAAAATTTTCAGGAGTTCAGTGCAGATCTTCAGCTGCAGACAGAAGAAAAAGTGGGTGGAAAGTGTTTTATTACGGCAAGAGAATGTACTTTTGAAACATTGCCTGATATTAGCCGTGAGATGCGCCGGGAAGTGCAGAAAATGCAGGAATGTAGACCAATTGTACAGGACGCAAGAAAATATATTTATGCCAATTATCAGGACAGAAATCTGGATCTCAGACAGGTGGCACATGCAATTGGCTGTAATTCTTCTTATATTAGCAGGATTATGAAACAGGAATTGGGGATATCTTTTAAAGATTTTCTTACAAGGCTTCGTATCAGTCAGGCAGTGCGGCTTATGGAAGATCGGGAATTGTCGATTAATCAGATTGCAGAAAAGGTAGGGTACAGCAACCAGCACTATTTTTCTGCTGCATTTAAAAACTGTCAGGGTATGTCGCCCTCAGAATTCCGTAAAAATATGCTGCAGATTGACAGAAACGGATTATAACTATGAAGAAAATATGGAAAATATGGACAGTGATACTGGTTGCGGCAGCAACAGTCTTACTTACGATCAGTACACAGTATAGCAAAAAAGAAGAGATATCTACAGATAGTTATCAGTATCTGATCGGTGTTAGCCTTCCAAATGTAATAGAACCGTGGCTAAATAATTTTGTTGACGTATTTACAGAAAAAGTATCCCAGGATAAAAAAATAAATGTAATTTTTCGAGATGCAGCTGGAAATCCGGAAAAACAGATTCAGGATATTGAGACGTTGATGGAGTACGGGATAGATATTCTGATTGTCTCTCCTGATGGAAGTGACAGCCTTTCTTCTGTTCTTTCGGAGGCTTTTCAGAAGATACCGGTCATTCTGACAGGTGTTGGTGCAGGGACAGAGGATTATACGTGTCTTATCAAGTCAGATGATCAGAAGATTGGCAGGCTTGCAGGAGAATATATTCTGAATAATCTTTATGAAAAGAATAAAAAGATCGTGGTCTTTCAGGGGGTTGAAGAATCCCCGGTATCCAAACAGAGACTAAAGGGTTTTCAGGATTCTGTTCAGGGTACAATACCGGAAGAAGATATCACTTATTACTGTGGCGACTGGCTTCGGGATCGGGCAGAGCTCAGGATGAAAGACTATCTGATCTCGCATGATTCTGCTGATATAGTTTTCGCTTTTAATGATGATATGGCATATGGTGCATATCAGGCCTGTCAGCAGTACAGGATTGAGGGCAAGGTACATCTGATAGGTGTGGATGGGTTTGAAGGAGAAAGTGCCGGGCTGAGTCTGGTAGACAAAGGTGTGCTGGATGCAACGATACAGACACCGGACTTTGGTGGACTTTCTTATGAAATTGCAAGAAAACTTCTTGAGGGAAATAAGGTTGAGAAAAATATTATTATCCAGCCGGAATTGATTCTTCAGGGAGGAGCGGAAAGGAAAGAGTAATTGTAGCTATGAAAAAGAGTTTGAGAATGACAGAGGGACGTATCTCTAAAAAGATCATTTTTTTTGCCATTCCATTGTTTCTGGGGAACCTGTTTCAGCAGTTGTACAATACTGCGGATTCCCTGATCGTGGGAAATTTTTTAGGAAGCAATGCACTGGCGGCGGTCAGTTCATCTGGAAATCTGATCTTTTTGATGGTAGGTTTTATTAACGGTATTGCCATGGGTGCGGGTGTAGTTATTGCCAGATATTACGGTGCCAAAAAAAGAGACAGCCTGCAAAAGGCAATCCATACAACCGTTGCATTTGGTCTTGCGGCCGGTGCGGTCCTGACTGTTTTGGGAATGTTTCTGGCGCCAAAGATCTTGGTGCTGATGGGGACTCCTGCGGATGTTCTCCCGGAATCCATTATATATTTTCGTACATACTTTGCAGGTTCTATGGGTGTTGTCATGTACAACATTTTTGTTGGAGTTCTGCAGTCGGTTGGTGATGGACGTCATCCATTGATCTATCTGATCATTTCATCCTGTGTCAATGTTGTTCTGGATATTTTCTTTATCGCAGGTCTTGGCATGGGAGTTGGTTCAGCAGCGCTCGCAACTGCTATTTCCCAGTTTGTCAGTGCGATTCTCTGTATGGTTCATCTGATGCGTGTGGAAGAAGAATATCGCCTGGAACTGCGGGAAATTCGTTTTGACAGCATTATGTTGAAGCAGATTATTCAGAATGGTGTGCCGTCTGGCTTTCAGAATTCAGTCATCGCGATCGCGAATGTTTTTGTGCAGTCAAATATTAATGCATTTGGAAAAATGGCGATGGCAGGATGTGGATCTTATTCTAAGATTGAGGGATTCGCCTTTTTGCCGGTTACCTGTTTTACGATGGCACTGACAACATTTGTCAGTCAGAATCTTGGCGCAAAACAGTATGACCGGGCGAAAAAGGGAGCAAGATTTGGGGTTCTCTGTTCGATCATTATTGCAGAATTGATCGGCGTGATCATATATGCTGCCGCACCGGTGCTGATCGCAGCATTTAACAGAGATCCCGATGTTGTACATTATGGCGTGATGCAGTCAAGAACAATTGCATTATTTTATTGTCTGCTGGCGTTTTCTCATTGTATTGCAGCAGTACTCCGTGGTTCCGGCCACGCATCTGTTCCGATGATCGTTATGCTCTGTGACTGGTGCCTGTTCCGTGTAAGCTATATCACCGTTGCAGTTCGCATCATCCCGGATATCCGTGTGATCTTTTGGGCATACCCATTGACCTGGAGTATCAGCTCCGTGATTTTTCTGTTTATGTTCCTGCGAGGAAAATGGGTATATGGGTTTGAAGAGAAAATATAGTATATCTATGCATCAAATCGTTTTTCAAAATTACCAATAATTTCAAGATGGTCATTATAAGTTATAAATGCATGTGGATCTATGCTATTAGCAATGTTTTTTAGAATCTGTCCTTCATATTTGGAAACGATAGTCATAATTATATGTACAGGTTCATTATTATATCCACCCTGTGCGGTCCATGTAGTATAGCTTCGATTCAATTTAGCTATGATTTGATTTCCAATATGAATGGGCTCTGTCTTAGTTATTATGAAGACGTTTGTCATGATATTCTGGTAGTGGATTTTGTCCATAACAACACTAGCTACATAACAGAATAAAATAGAATAAACTGCTGTTTCAAGGCTGTCATTTAAGGCGCCAAAAGAATAGATAGCCGCATTTACCAGGAGTGTAAGTTTTCCTACGCTGAAATCAGGAAAATTTTTGGCACAGTAGATTCCAAGTATGTCAGTTCCTCCGCCAGAACTGCCACATTTTAGGGTGAGACCTACACCAAAACCAGAAACAGCACCACCAATAATGCAGCAGGCCAGCTTATCTGAGACGATAGGTGTTTGTGTAGCTGGAATAATTGTCATAAATAAAGATTGTAAAAAGACTGTAAAGACGGTTTTAAGAAAAAATTTACGGCTTACGGTTTTACAGGCGAGAAAGAAGAGCGGTATATTCAGACACCACAGAAATGGAGAATCATTGCATACTTTTAAATACAATATGGTTATATGAATTGTAATGTGATACACCATCGGACAACCGGGGTTGGCCGAGGCTTCTTTACGAGGCATGGTACGCCTCGCTGGAAATACACATTTCCCTTTATCCTTTGTTACAAGGATTACTTTTGACTGCTTACGCAGGTGCCTCTGCATTACTTTATGCAGATTTTGATTTTCCCCAGAACATCCGGTATTCCAGCCGCGTATTTTTTCTGTAAAAATGTCTGATTTTACTGTTCGGACTTGTTCTGTGCTGTTTATTGTTATACTTTTCCTTACAGGTACTTTTTGCACCTTTATACAGGTCGGTATACTTTACGACTTTTGTGGTTTTCCACAGGTAGTCAAGGTTCTGTCCATTGAAGGCATCCGGGTACTCTTTCCTTATGATATTTGCCCCGCCGTTGACATCCGCATTAATGAGGGTGCCGTCTGCAGAGCGGTAAAGCCCGCGGTTGATCCGCTCGCCGGAGAAGGTATACTTCTGACTGTCTCCCTGTTTGTAAGTAGGGATCGGGTCACCGTCAAGGACGCTTACCTTTGAGGTATAGCTTTCCTCTCGGACAACCACAGGGATATCGCACTTTGCTGCGGTGTGGACCAGGATGCTTTCAAAGCTGCAGAACGCAATGGAAACAAAGTTCTGGTTATTGGCCTTCCCGATGTTGATCTCCTGTTTCTGTTCCTTGTTGTTTGCAAAGACGATCACATCTGCTTCATTATCCATAGCAAACCGGCAGATATGCCATGCAGCCTTGTAGAAGAAGTCACGCATGAAGTCTTCACGCTTCCGGTCCAGGGTATCCAGATAGTTACTGTTCTTTACGGAGTGCGTGCTGTCAGAGCCTTTGGTCAGTTTGGATGTGGCGATGGCACGTCTCTTGTTGTACCACTGGTTCTTCGCTTTAATGGCACCGCCTTTGATCAGGAACGGTTCTTTGCCGAAGTTGTTGACCACGGTAGCGAAGTTGTCCACGCCCGGGTCAATGCCGATGATCCGCTTTGGATTATCCGGAACGGCCGGGAATTCAACCTTGTCATCTTTTTTATCATCAAAGGTGACGAGGACGTCATATCTGCCATGGGAAGGTTTTACTTCCGTCTTGACATACTTCATATCTTTGTAAAGATCAGCATTACCGATGCAGAACAGCTCCTTGCAGTGGACAAAACGAATGTATGCCTTGCTGCCTATGATCTTGAACTGAGCTGTCTGGTTGGTGTACCATGCCGTGAACTGTGCAGACTTTAAGTACCCCGGCATCTTTGGTTTTGCCTTGTACTTTGACGGATTCTTTTTGTAGTCTGCAAGGGCGGCAAAGTATGCCTTCCATGTCTTTGCCAGCTTGCGGATGGCGTTCTGGTTGACCTGGCTGTTCATCCGGCAGTACACCGGGTTCTCCATCAGCTTGAAGATTGCGTCAAGAGTTTCATAGGACAGGAACCACTTCTTTGGGGTCGGATATTTAAAGTATTTTGGATCCTTTGGCTTCTCCGGCTCGACAAGCTTTGCTTCCTTGCCAGATGGACCGGAAGCGGCATCTTCTGTTTCATCAGCAGAAGTCTTTGCATCTGTGCCGGCAGAAGCATTTCCTGTATCAACAGGAATCTTTATTTCCTGATACTGTTCCGCAGCCTTTTTGCGTTCCTCTACCGCCTCGTCATACAACTCCTTGGCTTTGTTGTACTCATCCATTGCGGCATCATATTTCTCATCCACAAGGACATTCGCTTTCAGGATGCCGTTAAAGACACAGCGGAGCACTTCTGTTTCATTAGCAGTGCGCTCCTCCGGTGACTTCTGAATCCCCGTCATGGTGTTACGGATGTAGAAGTTGGCAGTATTATACATACACTTGGCATCTGTGGTGTTTGTCAGGAAATACTGACAGAGCACAGCGTCTTTTTTATCTTTTGGGTTTTTTGTCATCTTCCAGGTACGCATATACTGTTTCCTCCTTTCCGTACAGTTGACTGGGGCTTTGAAAAATTCTCCTTTTATGCTCTTACGGTATATATATTGCGCCATCTGGGGAATCGTCAAAAGATTTTGAAAAATTTTTTATATTTTTTTTTTTGGGGGGATATGACGCATTCATCCCCTGTGGTACATCTTTGATGTATCACCATAGCGGACAACAATGTTGGCCGCGGTTTTCTGCTAGACCTTCTATAAATCTGGAAATATTTGCTAGAATGATACACAACCAGACAATCGAATTGTATTCGCTGCAGGATTTTCAATAATAAAAAGGAGATTGCTATTACAATCTCCTTCTGCTGTTACAAATAAATCCAACATATGCAAAATTTACAAATGATCTTTTGATTTTTTCTGTTCCGTATCCAGGAAATCAAATATATCCATTTGTCCTTCAACCTCATAAAATTCTATTATGGGATTGCTATATTCAGAATGTTTTTGTTTATCATTTGTTTTATTACTATAATCTTTGCAGCATTTCATCAATTTCTTTTTCCACGGAATCTTTTTCAGTACCTATTACAGAAGCTATAATTTGTGGAAGATCTTCTTTGGTAATGCCTCTTGATGCAAGTAAATTACCATAATATTCTGCCCTTGTCATAGATGGGGCCAGCTTTCGTGCATATGTCTTAACAGCCTTTTCAAGCCCTTTAACTTCGAGAAAATTATTCTCTGTCAAAGCCTGTACTGTTTTAAATAAAGTTACATTGTTCCATCCCTTTTCCTTCATTGCTTCTGCAATCCGGAAAATCTGTTCCGGTGTCTTTCCTTCTCCATAAATCACTTCTGCCACACCCTGGCGCATGGCTCTGTGATGGTCAATCTTGGCAAAACCAAGATCTTCAAAAGGCTCTTCTTTTAACTTCAAAGCTGCCTGTTCTACATCCATTGTTCCGGATGCTACCTGTCTTAAAAGATCTATCATTTCCTTTTGTTCCATCTTTTTCGCCTCATTCTAATTCTTCTTATCCAGGGTTTCATTCATACTTCCCATTCTGTACCCTGTTAGATCCATTGTAACATAAGTGAATCCGAACTGCTTAAATTGTTTTACAATATCCTCACGGACTTCTTCCTGAAGCAACTTCAAAAACTCTTCCGGCAGTACTTTGATCCTCGCCATCCTTCCATGCATACGGACACGAAATTGCCGGAAGCCATGTTCAAGCAATAACT
>ERZ772885.1426-NODE-1426-length-14503-cov-4.860327_pt1 | contig 14503 bp, 12 predicted proteins | sample MGYA00580580_ERZ772885 | MGnify/ENA primary metagenome ERZ772885 (study PRJEB29015, sample SAMEA2737673) | human gut metagenome | biome: human gut; feature: human-associated habitat; material: faeces | place: China | collected 2012 ...
CCACAGGACGATTTTATTCGGGCAGTTCTTCGTCTCCCGGCCGAGCGCGCAGTTGAAATTGTACGAAATCTGAAAAAGGATACCCGCATTTACACCGGACATTGTGGAGAGGATGCTTATCTTGCATATTATGGAAGACATTGTACCGCTGAAGGAGAACTGGAATTACCGGAAAATCATAGTTACGACATTGAAGTTCTGGATGTATGGGAAATGTCACGCAGTAAAGTTATGACTGGTGTAAGTGGAAATGTGAAGTTGAAGCTTCCTGGTAAGGAAGGAATTGCAGTACTGGCGAAGTGTACGACGTTGTAGGATGGAAATTTAATTGAATTAATGTAGTATACAGGGGAGGCATTACAGCTAAAGGATTATGGGATGAAATAATTAATTATTGTGAGGTGAAATAGAATATATGAAAATTTCTGCTTTTTATGAGAATATTCTGGATGCTGTGAATTTTGAACATTTGGATATGAAAATGTTTTGGCGCAATTGAAGCGGGAAGGAATGGAAAAAGTATATATTTCTTATGAAACGTTGAGAAATGACAAGGAGAAATCAGTTCTGAAAATGTTACAGGAATTGGAGTTGGGAGTAGAAGGGGTGTATGGATTTTTTTACTTTGATCATTTTCCAATGGATGACAGCTATAAAAATATGATTGATCTGGCAGTGAAAGTAAAAGCTCAGAATGTATTGTTTGTGCCAGGTTTTATAACGGAGGAAGATATAGCAAGGGAAAAACAAATCAAACAAAATATGTGGACAGGACTAAAAAGAGCCGTTCAGTATGGGAAAAAACAGGGGGTAGCTGTTTCAATAGAGGATTTTGATGGACTTACTGCTCCATACTGTAGAGTTTCAGGAGTAGCAGAATTTTTAGAGAATGTACCAGGATTAAAATTGAGTTTTGATACAGGGAATTTTGTAATGTTTCATGATGATGAACTGAAAGCATTCGAAATATTTAAAGAAAAAATCTGTACGGTTCATTTGAAAGACAGATGTTATGAGAGAGAGGTTACTTACGTTGAAAATAGTCTTTGTGGAAAAGATAAAAGTGGCGACAAATATATTGTAGAGTACCCAGTTGTAGTTTGTGCCGATGGAGAAAGAGTCTGTTCGGTTCCCGTAGGAGATGGTTTTATACATATTAAAGAGATTATGTCAAGGCTTAAGAAACTGGGATATGATGGTGGATTTATTGCAGAATTATATGGATATCCCGCAGAGATTATGTCTGATGGAATAAGAAAATCTGTGAAATGGATCAAAGAAACCTGGGAAAAAATATGAGATTAAAATAATAGCAAATGAAATATTTTCCTGTATCTAGTCCGAAGATGGGCCTTGCAGATCACATGCACTAATGGGCTTGTTTCAAAAAGGAGTATTAATGAATGAAAAAAACAAAGTTTAATCAAAGCTGGAAAGTTAGCAAAATTGACGGAAAAATCCTTGGACAGCAGATTAATGGTTTTCCGGAAGGAAAATCCATTAACCTCCCTCATGATGCTATGATTGAGGAAAGCACAGATATAAATAGCAGAAATAATACCCAAACAGCATATTTTCCAGGGGGTTATTACCGATATACAAAAGACTTCACAGCACCGGAAGAATGGAAAGATAAAATCATTAATCTGGAATTTGAAGGCTCTTATATGAACAGTCGAGTATATCTTAACAATAATTATGTGGGCTGCTGCCATTATGGTTATTCAAATTTTTATGTAAATCTGGACAAGCATTTGTTATATGGAAAGAAAAACCGGGTGGAGGTTCTTGTAAATAATGAAGAACTGAACAGCAGATGGTATACAGGAACGGGACTTTATCGTAATGTTTGGCTATATGAAGATGAGCAGATACATTTTGCCATTGACGGTATTAAAATTTCAACACCAGATGTAGAAAAAGATATGGCTTTAGTACTGGTACAGTCAACTGTAAAAAGTGAGGATAAATTAAATCATAAAATTACAATAAAAACAGAAATTTTGGATAGAGATGGATTTGTAGTAACAGAAGAATCGAGCTGTTCCACAATTTATGGGCAGACAGAACAGAGCCATTACCAAAGAATTGGTATTGTGAATCCCCAATTATGGGATAGTGATAATCCGTATCTGTACACTTGCCGTCTTACATTGGAAAGTGACAGAAAATTTATTGAACAAGCGGAAGTGAAGTTTGGAGTCCGGAAGCTTCAGATGGATAGTATACATGGGCTTCGTATTAATGGAAAACAAGTGAAACTTCGTGGAGCTTGTATTCATCATGATAATGGTATCATTGGAGCTTGTACTTTAGAAATGGCTGAGGAGCGAAGATGTTGTTTGTTAAAAGAAGCGGGATTCAATTGTATTAGAAGCTCCCACCATCCTCTGAGCAAGGCGATGTTGGATGCCTGTGATAAATATGGAATGCTTGTTATGGATGAATTCTCCGACATGTGGACATGGTCAAAGAATATGAACGATTATGCTACATATTTCGATATGGACTGGGAAAACGATGTGGAAAAAATGGTAGTAAAAGATTATAACCATCCATCAGTGATCCTTTACAGTACAGGAAATGAAATTCAGGAAGTTGGAACGCCAAAAGGCGTAGAAATAAACCGTATGATTGCAGGAAAAATCAGAAGTATTGATTCTACACGTTATGTGACTTGTGGGTTTAACGGGTGGCTTGCTGGTATCGATTATGAGCAAACAATTTCTAAAGATATCAAGGAGAAGGCCGTACGAGAAAATAAAAATCTTAACGATATGATGGGTGAAATGATGGATATAGGGGATGAAAAAATGATTGCCAGTATGGAAGTACATCCAATTATGACAGAACGAATTGATGCATTTATGGGCTGTTTGGATGTTGCCGGCTACAATTATCTAACACTTCGTCATGAAATGGATCGTGAACGTAAGTCTCACAGGGTAGTACTTGGATCGGAAACATTTCCATGTGATATCCCAGAGCTTTGGGAAATTGTAAAGAGAAACAATCATGTAATTGGTGATATGACCTGGACTGGTTATGATTATTTGGGAGAAGCTGGGCTTGGTACCATAAAATTTGAAGGTGAGAAGGAGATAATTGGAAGAACTTCTTGGTCAGGTGATATTGATATTACTGGTAAACGCCGCCCTGTTAGTTATTTCAGAGAAATTGTTTATGGCATTCGAAAGGCTCCTTATATAGCGGTAGAAGATCCGGCTCATTTTGGAATAAAACAACAGAAAAGTAAATGGGCATTTGAAGACAGCATTCCAAGCTGGACTTGGAAGGGTTACGAAGGAAAAACGATTATCGTGGATGTGTACTCTGCATCTGATGAAGTGGAGCTATTTATTAATGGTAAATCACGAGGAAAAAAACAGACTGGTGAGAAAAAACGCTTTACAGCTAAATATGAGGTTACATATGAACCTGGAACAATACTGGTGAAAGCATATTATATAGGTAATAAATCTCAAGAGTTTATTTTAACAGATGAAATTCATACAGCGGAAGAGAAAGTGAATCTGGAAATAAGCAGTAATATAACAGAGCTTCGTCCAAATGGATCTGATATAGCATTTATCACGGTGGAATTATGCGATAAAAACGGCATTGTAAATATGCAGGCAAAAAAAGATATAAGGATTGAAGCGCAAGGAGTAGGTGTTGTTCAAGGGTATGGAAACGCAGATCCTTATTTTCAAGGAACATATCAGCAGAAGACAATTCCCACATTTGAAGGACGTGTACAGGCAGCAATACGTGCTAGTTATGAAGAGGGAGAAGCTATAGTACGTTTTATGACAGAAGGATGTGCGAGTGTAGAAATGAAAATTCCAGTGAAGAAATGTTGATAAAACTTTATTTTTGTATACGGAAGATATTGTACTGCTGATAGAATTTTGCTTTCAAAAAGCCTGTGTAATATTAAAGCATATGAAAATAGAAATTATTATGAGGGCTCAGTTACGGATATGAGGAGCAAAGAAGAATGGGGATTATGATGTTCACGAATGCAAAGTGGATTGGAGTTCCGTTGTCAGAAATTATAAAATGGAATATTTTACAAGGAGATATGAACAATCGTTTTGCTTTTTTTCATCTGGATATAGATTTAGAGGAAGTTGGAAAACTGTTTTTACAAATAACAGCAGTTGCCAGATATAGATTATGGATTAATGGAAAACCTGTATTGTCTGGTCCATGCAAAGGAGATCGGTATCGTCAGTATTATGATGGTGTGGATGTATCAGACTATCTGAAAAAAATGTTTGAACTTTGGAGAGTACTTCCTGAAAAGGGATGTACTACATGCCCAGAAGTTCCGGTTAATAGTAGAAGTGAGTGTCATGCGTGGAGTGCTCAGCCGATTTATGAGTTTATTCATCATATTCTTGGGCTTTGCATTGAAGAGGCAGGATGGGAGAAAATTAGCATTTCACCGGATTTTTCGGTGCTTAAAAATATGAATGGACAGCTTGTAACACTAATGGGAATATTGAAATTTATGGTTAAAAAGACAAACGAAAAGGTGAGAATTGAATTGGATATTCCTAAAGGGATTAACTCCTCTTTGTGTTTGGGCAGGGAGAAAGTCATATTGCACGCAGGCCTAAATGTGTATGAGAAAAGCTGTATACAGTAGAAATTTTCTATACGGCGATAATGTTTTACAATAGTGGGTGTGATTCCAGGCGGTTTTAGGCTGAAAAATGGAGAGTATGAAGATATTTGTCTTTATTATATTGAACTACGATAAAATGTAAGATAATATTGTTATTAGATAGTATGTATAATTGCATGCAACACATAATTTAATGTTGTTTTTGTTATAAAACAAATGTTTTTTGATAAAAATAAAATTATGAAAAGTTTATAAAAATGGAAATTAGTATAGTAATTTTACGAGTGTTTTGATAAACTATAAGAAATAAAGGAAGAAAGAAGGTGACGTGGACTGAGACACAGTCAGAGGAAATAATAAAGTACATGAGATGACTATACTGAATCTAAAGAAGGGAAATGCTCATGTCAAACACAAAACATGAAGATGCGATTATGAAAATGGGTTTTCGGTATTTTCGTGATCAGATACTGAAGATGCTGGGAATTGATTACGATTATGTGGATATCGGACCTACAGAGCTTGTGGAATTAACCATTCATTCCATGTTTATGGACTTTACATTTCTGACGACAGAAGATTTTTATATTCATGTGGAGTTTCAGACCACGGATTCCGGGGAAGGTGATCTGAGACGGTTCCATGCATATGAAGCTGTTTTTTCTCATGAAACAGGGAAAAAGGTGGTTACATATGTGATTTACTCTGGCGGCATTAAAAATGCCAGAGATACACTGGATTGCGGAACTTACTCGTACAAAATCTCTCCTGTATTTCTGACACAGAAGAGCGCGGATGAAGTTTTTCACTATTTGCAGGAGAAGAGCAGAAAGGGAGAAGCCTTTTCGGATGAGGACTATGCGAAGCTGTCATTAACACCATTGATGAGTAGCGGACAAGATCGGAAAGATACTATAAAAACAGCTATATTACTTGCAAAACAGGATACCAGAGTAACTGCAGAAAAGACAGTAGCAATATTGTATACTTTGGCAGATAAGTTCCTGCAGGGAAATGAGTTGGAGGAAATAAAGGAGGTTGTAGCGATGACAAGATTAGGTCAGATGTTGTACGATGATGGATTAAAAGCCGGAAAAAGTGAAGGAAGAATAGAAGGAAGTGACAGAATGGCATCATTAACCAAGAAGCTTTTGGAAGCTGACAGAATGGCTGACTTGCAACTTGCGTTGGACGATTCTGGATTTCGTGAAAAACTGATGAAAGAATATGGAATAAAATAAAGTGAATTAAGCTAAGCGAAGGGTCGGAGAAATCCGGCTCTTTGTTAAAAAGCTGGATTTCAGGGGGGAGAAATTGGGAAAGAGAAATTTAAACAGATTATTTACAGGAATGATTCTGGCAGGAGTTTTAGGGATTTCCTGTCCGGAGATGGAACAGCTGGCAATTGTCACTGCACAGGCAGAGACTAATGTACAAGAGGGAACTACACCTTCGGACAAAACTACAGTAACTACCGCTTCGCTACAGTCTTCTGTAACCTGGAAAAAGAAAGGCGGTAAGCATTATTGTTACCGTAACGGCAGGAAACTAACCGGTTTTCAACAGATTGATAGTGCCTGGTACTATTTCAATTCGAAAGGCGTCATGTACACTGGCTGGCAACATATACGCAATCATTATCGTTATTTTTCGAAAAAAACAGGCAAAATGCGAGTAAACACCACAATTCAGGGCAGAAAAATAAACAGCAAGGGAATTTGGACTCCGGTAGTAGTACTGGATCCAGGACACACCGGTGTGGTAGCCGGCGGCTATGAACCGTTGGGACCAGGTTCCAGTGAAATGAAAGCGAAGGATACTTCCGGCACAGAAGGTATCGCAACAGGTGTTGCTGAGTATCAGATGACTTTAAAAGTGGCGAAACAGCTTTCCACGGCGCTGAAGAAGCAGGGGTGCAAAGTGGTTATGACCCGAACAAACAGTAAAAATCCTCTAAGCTGCATTCAGCGCGCCAAAGCAGCCAACAAAGCCAAAGCAGATGCATACCTGCGCATTCACGCCAACGGCAGCAGTAATTCCAGCACAAACGGCGCTATGACCATCTGTGTTACAAAGAACAACCGCTTTGTTTCATCTAAATTATACAAAAAAAGCTATGCACTTTCCCAGTCAGTCCTTAATGCTTACGTAAAAGCAACTGGCTGCCACAAAGAATATATTTGGCAGACCGACACCATGACCGGCAACAACTGGAGCAAAGTCCCCACCACTCTCATCGAAATGGGCTATATGTCCAATCCAACCGAAGACCGGAATATGCAGACCAAAGCTTACCAGAAAAAGATGGTAAAAGGGATGGCAAACGGAATTAAAAAGTATTTACTGGGACAGTGATACCTCAGAATACATATAAAATGAACAGGCGGGATGAGAATATCTGCCTGTAGTGCACTTTTTCTTGACAGAAATACTTTGACTTGCTAAAATTTTAAAAGATATAAAGATTAAAGGGCGTTGATTTTGATCTGAATCAACGCTTCTTTTATGTTAGGGAGGTAAAAGAGATGTTAAAAGTATGGATTGCAGGTGCCAGCGGACAGATTGGACGCGCCCTGAATGATGTGCTTGATCCAATGCAGATTGAAGCACTGAACACAGATCTTGATGAACTGGACATTACAGATACTGATGAAGTCATCAATTTCGGTACAGTCAACCGCCCGGATGTCATCATCAACTGTACTGGTATCACAGACACCGATGAGTGTGAAGCGAACCCGGAACATGCGTACCGTGTCAATGCCCTCGGTGCAAGAAACTTAAGTATCGTTGCCCGTAAATGTGGATCTAAGATCGTGCAGCTTTCTACAGATGATGTTTTTGACGGACAGAGCAAGAAACCGTATACAGAGTTTGATGATACCAATCCGCTGACAGTATATGGCAGATCCAAAAGAGCCGGAGAAAACTATGTCAAAGAATTTACGCACAAGCATTTTGTTATCCGAAGTAACTGGGTGTACGGACATGGTGGACACAACTTTGTAAACCGCGTGCTGGCAGCGGCAGAAGCAGGAAACGGACTTTCTGTTGCATCCGATCAGTTTGGTTCTCCGACCAGTGCAAAAGACCTGGCAAAGATGATCATGTATCTGATCAGCACCAACGAATATGGAACCTACCATGTAACATGCAGAGGTGTATGCAGCCGGTACGAATTTGCGCAGGAAATCTTAAAACTTGCAGGTAAGGATATAGAGCTGAGAGCTGTTCCGACAGAGCAGTCAGACCTTTCCGCAGTCAGACCACCGTACGCGGTTCTGGATAATTTTATCCTTCGTATCATTGAAGTGTATGATATGCCGGACTGGAAAGAATCACTGAAAGAGTACATGGATGAAAGAACGGAGGATTGATATGAAAGAAAAAAACGTAAAAGCAAAAGCTCCGAATAAAAAAGTTCTCGGACTGACTACAAAGATTTTTATTGCACTGCTCGCTGGTGCAATTCTGGGTATTGTACTTTGTTATCTGGTTCCGGACAGCAGCTTTAAGAAAGATGTCATTGTTGAGGGCATTCTGTATGTCATCGGACAGGGATTTATCCGTCTGATGAAGATGCTGGTCGTACCATTGGTATTCTGCTCTTTGGTCTGCGGAAGTATGGCGATCGGAGATACCAAGAAGCTCGGAACCGTAGGTGTGAGAACTCTGGTATTTTACCTTGCAACAACTGCAATGGCAGTTTGCGTTGCACTTGGTGTCGGAAATCTGATCAATCCTGGTGTCGGACTTGACATGAGCGCGATCCAGAGTTCTGCGGCATCCGTGGAAACCATGGAAGCAACGTCACTCACTGATACGATCCTCAACATCATTCCGGACAACCCGATCAATTCTCTGGCGAGCGGAAGCATGCTTCAGGTTATCGTATTTGCCCTGATCGTAGGTGTGATCCTCGCGAAGATGGGAGAGCGTGCAGAGACCGTAGCAAACTTTTTCAGCCAGTTCAATGACATTATGATGGAAATGACCATGATGATCATGAGCCTTGCCCCGATCGGCGTTTTCTGTCTGATCAGCCGTACCTTTGCAAATATCGGTTTCAGTGCATTTATTCCGCTGGCGAAGTATATGATCGGTGTACTGCTTGCCCTGGCAATCCAGTGTTTCGGTGTATACCAGATCTTACTGAAGATATTTACCGGACTGAATCCTCTGAAATTTATCAAGAAGTTCTTCCCGGTTATGGCTTTCGCATTCTCAACAGCAACATCAAATGCAACGATTCCGCTGTCAATCGATACCCTGACCAAGAAGGTGGGTGTATCTAAGAAGATATCATCTTTCACCATTCCTCTTGGAGCGACCATCAATATGGATGGTACTTCGATCATGCAGGGGGTAGCCGTTGTATTTGCCGCACAGGCATTCGGAATCCACTTAAGTATGACAGATTATATTACTGTAATCGGAACTGCAACACTTGCATCCATCGGTACGGCCGGTGTGCCAAGTGTAGGTCTGGTAACACTGACAATGGTATTCAATTCTGTCGGACTTCCGGTTGAGGCAATTGGTCTGATCATGGGTATCGACCGTATCCTGGATATGACAAGAACTGCCGTTAATATCACAGGTGATGCTGTATGTACAACGATTGTTGCACACCAGAACAAGGCACTGGATAAGAATGTGTTCTATGCGGAAGAGAATTAGGATCGAAGATATTAATTTTTAAAAGATGTTCTAATAAATAAAAAACGTATCTCTGAGATGCTTCCTTTTCAGACAGTGGGGAAACATTGCAGAGATACGTTTTTTATATTGTTATACATTTGAAAGAGATTGTCTTACAGGTAATGATACTTGTCTTTCTGACGGACGAAAAATGTAGTGGTCATGATAAGTGTCAGCGCCTCCGCAATGCTGATCGCACTCCAGATACCGTTGATCCCGAACCAGAGTGGAAGTGTCAGGACCATGATGACCTGGAACACTAACGTTCTCAGAAATGAGATGACAGCCGATATCAGGCCGTTATTCAGTGCAGTAAAGAACGAGGATCCGAAGATATTGATACCGATGATCAGGAATGCAATGGCATATACACGGAAGCCGTGCAGTGTCATAGCGTACAGGCCGGTATTGTAACCGACAAATATCTTAGACAGAACAGGTGCCAGTAACTGTGCGGCACCGAACAGGATCACGCCCCAGACCAGTATGATAGACATACTTTTTTTATACAGATTTTTAAGCTCTGCGTGATTTCCAGCACCATAATGGTAGCTGATAACCGGGGCACAGCCAATTGCATAGCCTAAAAAGGTGGCAACAAAGATAAAATTGACGTACATAACTGCACCATAAGCAGCAACACCATTTTCTCCGGCAATCTTCATGAGCTGGAGATTGTATAATGCATTGACTAAGGACATGGACAGGTTAGTCATGAGTTCCGAGGAACCATTGGTGCAGGTCTTAAGAAATACACGTCTGTCGAATACCGGTTTTACAAAGTGAAGGAGGTTGTCGTTCTTACGGAAGAAATATACCACCGGGAGCAGACCGCCGATAAATTCACTGGTCATGGTTGCGAACGCGGCGCCTGCAATTCCAAAGTGTAATACACCGATGAACAGGGCATCGAGAACAATGTTTGTACAACCGGCAGCCACAATGACTTTCAGTCCAAGCTGGGGTTTTCCAGCAGCCACAAAGAAACTCTGGAAGACATTCTGCAGCATGAAGGCGGTCAGGGATATGCAGGAGATCCGTCCGTAAAGAGTACAATAATCAATCAGATCACCAGCGGCACCAAATGCCATGACAATCCGCCTCATAAATATAAAACTGAGAACAGATAACACAAATCCTCCGATAGCAGCAATCGTAACCAGCATTGAAAAATACTGATTTGCCAGTTTTTTCTTTCCTTCACCAAGGGTTTTTGATACAAAAGCACTTCCTCCGGTACCGATCATAAATCCAAGTGCACTGATTCCCATCAGGTAAGGCATAATGAGATTCACGGAAGCAAATGCTGATTTTCCCACAAAGTTCGATACAAAGATGCCGTCCACCACACTGTAGATGGAAGTGAATACCATCATAATAATGGAGGGCAGGATAAAACGAAGTAATTTTTTATAGGTAAAATGCTCTGAGAGCTGAATATTCATACGTATTCTCCTTTTTTATATTTACTGATATGGATGTTTACAATGAATGTAAATGAAAACATATAAGCTAAGTGATTATAGGTTGTTTTTGATGTTCTGTCAAGGAAAATGTCTTTACACATATAAAACGAATTAATAATTAAATGTTCACAAACGATAAATCTATGCTACAATAAAAATTACGGCTTTATGCTTTGATTGAAGATATTACTATAAAAGGAGAGAGTTGTTTTGAAGAAAAATAAATATGAGATTGATATGTGCAATGGAACCATCATGGACAAATTGATTTCATTTTCCATACCACTGATGCTGTCAGGAATCTTACAGCTGATGTTCAATGCGGTGGATATCGTGGTAGTGGGACGTTTCAGCGGAAGTCAGGCGCTCGCAGCGGTGGGTTCGACAACGGCACTGATCAATGTGTTTACCAATCTTTTCATTGGAATCTCATTGGGAGCAAATGTACTTGCAGCGAGATATTATGCGGCCGGAAAAACAAAAGAAATGTCGGAGACGGTACATACGGCTATTGCACTTGCTCTGGTAAGCGGAGTGGCGATGGCGGTGATCGGAGTGGTCTTTGCCAGAGGCGCGCTGGAAATTATGGGGACACCGGATGATGTAATTGCCAAATCCACACTTTATATGCGGATTTATTTCTGCGGTATGCCATTTTTTATGATGTATAACTATGGAGCAGCCATATTAAGGGCAGTGGGGGATACCAAACGTCCGTTGATCTTCCTGATCGTATCCGGAGTGATTAATGCAATATTGAATCTGTTCCTAGTCATCGGTTTTCATCTGGATGTAGCAGGCGTCGGGATTGCGACCGTTATATCCCAGCTGGTATCCTGTATCCTGGTACTCCGGTGCCTGCATCACACAGAGAGCAGCTATCAGCTTCACCTTGCAAAGCTTCGGATCAGATCCGTGTATCTGAAGCGGATCTTCGAAGTCGGGGTTCCGGCGGGAATCCAGAGCACGGTAATCAATATTTCAAATGCGATGCTGCAGTCATCGGTCAATTCTTTTGGATCGATCGCAATGGCAGGATATACGGCATCGAATAATATTTTCGGATTCTTATATGTGTCGGTGAACTCCTTCACACAGGCCTGTATGAGCTTCACAAGCCAGAACTACGGAGTGAAGAAATTAAAACGTATGGACAGGGTTCTGATCGACTGTATGATCCTTTCAGTTGTGGTAACTTTGATCCTCGGAAGCGGTGTGTACATATTCGGACCGGAACTTCTGCATATTTACAGTAATCAGGCAGATGTTATCAAATACGGTATGGAGATCTTTTCTTATACAACCGTTACCTATTTTCTGTGCGGTTTGATGGATCTGTTCCCGGGAGCACTGAGAGGAATGGGATATTCCACGGTACCGATGATCCTTTCTATCATCGGTACGGTCGGAGTCCGGATTATCTGGATCTATGGACTGTTCCCTTCACACAGATCACTGACTTTCTTGTTTCTGTCTTATCCGGTATCCTGGATTGCAACAATCATCATGCAGGTGATCTGCTTCTGGTTTGTAAGGAAGAAGATCCACAGGACGATGGCGGTTACGGCAGAGTGAGCTTTTTCGAACATATAAAGATATAAAACTCCCGGAGTCTTTGGGGCTCAGGGAGTTTTTTATATCAAAGGATGCAAGACATATTTTGCAGATTATTCTAAAATAAATGTAAAAGGCTGTAACAAAAATGGAATTCATGCGTCTAATAGATAACAGAAGGGAGGTGACAGGTACTTGAAGCTTGAGTTGGAAGAGATTTATAAAACCTATTTTCAGGATGTGTATTATTTCGTTCTCGCAATGAGTAAGGATCCGCACATTGCAGAAGAGATCACACAGGAGACATTTTTCAAAGCACTAAAAGGAGTAAAGCATTTTCAGGGAAAATGCAGCATCAAATCCTGGCTGTGTCAGATTGCCAGGAATGAATACATTTCTTATACCAGAAAAAAACACCGTACAGATCAGGGACTGACAGAACAGGCATACAGTGACGGAAAAACGGATGGACCCGAACAACGTATGCTTCGGAAGGACGAAGCCATGATGGTTTATCAGACCCTTCATTATCTGGACGAACCTTATAAAGAGGTATTTACACTAAAGGTACTTGGCGAATTAAATTATAAAGAGATTGCACAGATATTTGGAAAACAGGAGACATGGGCGAGAGTTACCTATCACAGGGCCCGGGTGAAGATACAGGACATTCTGGAAAGGAGGAGTAGATAATGGCAAAGATTCCATGTGAGATCATAAGAGACCTGCTGCCGTTATATCAGGATGATATATGCAGTGAAAAGAGCAGAAATGCAATAGAAGAACATATAAAAGAATGTGAATCGTGCAGAACATATCTGAAAAAAATGGAAGGTGAGATTCCGATAGAAACAGATAAAATAGAAGGCACAGACGAGGAGTGGAAAGGGTTCCGGGAGTTTTCTGAAAAAGTATCAAGAAAATTAAACAGAAGAATCGTTATGGCGTGCGGAGTTGTTTTCCTGATCTGTATAATGCTGACCGTGGCTCTATATTCGGATGCCTTTCAGTCTTATCATTTATCAAGGATTGCGGCAGAAGATATAAAGGTAGAAGAGGTGTATCAGTTAAAGAATGGCAGACTGTATGTACATGTAAAGAGCAAACGCAGAACCACAGGACTGTCTTATCCTCAGACAGATATAGACACAGATACAAATACGGTAGCAGGTAAAGATGCAGTTGGCGCTGTACGCGAACCAAAGAACTCTGTCACATATGGAATATCTATGAATTCGAGTATAAATCCATTTGCAAGAGTGATGTATATTACGTCCAAAGAGGTTGCATATGTCATTCCGTTTGAAGATGGACAGATTATCACAGATAACGGAACAAAGGCATCGGAATTTGACTATGTCGGAAGATCCGGTGAGAAAAAGATCCTGTGGCAGGAAAATGATGAAGTTAAAAAGGCTCCGGCGAGGGTCGAAAAATTTGTGAAGGAATCATTGGAGAAAGAAGAGGATGATCCGGCAGATGAAAATGCGGTGAAAGTATTATGGGTGAATCCGCAGATGCCGCTTCAGTGATATCTGATTCCATTTTCATAAGAATTAGTGAGAATTAGCGGCATTTAGAGGCGTTCAACCATAAGTGGAGTGCTTTTCTGGGAGAAATATGGCATAATAAAGCCGACAGGAGGTGACGCATATGGTTGAACCATTAGAACTTGGAAGGTTTATATCGACATGCAGGAAGGAAAAAAATCTGACGCAGAAGCAGCTGGGAGAAGAACTGGGCGTGACAGACAGAGCTGTGTCAAAATGGGAGAATGGTGTTTCCCAAACAAAAAGATATTAAGAAACAGCCCATGTTTACCTGCTTGCAAACAAAAGAATATTGCTACTAGACTAAGAGATACTACATAAGTGTGTTGGTATCTCTTTTTTGTTGCCGTGAAACAGCAGACTATTTCATTTCTGCTTGATTACCTTAAAACTTATTAGTCTATGGTTTGTCAAGGGCTTGTTGCGTGAGAAATGCTGAATATCACCCTTTACAAAACATAGGCTGATAAGTAACTTTTCAAAAGCAGAAAAGAAATGGCAATGCTTATAACAATATGATATAATGCAGATGAAGACAAAAAAGGAATTTGTCGAGCTGGTTAGTTCGAGATAATTTTGAGTTTGTTAAGATGTGGTGC
>ERZ772885.1429-NODE-1429-length-14488-cov-5.055498_pt1 | contig 14488 bp, 16 predicted proteins | sample MGYA00580580_ERZ772885 | MGnify/ENA primary metagenome ERZ772885 (study PRJEB29015, sample SAMEA2737673) | human gut metagenome | biome: human gut; feature: human-associated habitat; material: faeces | place: China | collected 2012 ...
GATAGAGCACAAGATTCCGATTCTTGGTGTCGCGGGTTCAAATCCTGTCAGACGCGCCACGTCGGAGCAAAGTTCGCTTTGCTCCGTTTTTCTTTGGCAGAAAAAACTTCGCTATGTTACCTTGCTTCTCCTTAGTCACAAAAAATGCACGCTCGTTTCGCCTGTTCGCTTGTAAACGTACTTACAACGGCTCAAAGTCGCTACCACCTTTTTGTGAGAGTGCCTGTGGCGCTTAGAAACACTTTAGTCAGATGTTTTTTTGAGAACAAAAGGGAATCGCATTCAAACGATTCCCTTTTATGTTATATAAATGTATTAACAATTCCCTGTATCAAAAGAATAAGCATAATAATCGGCATAACGTATTTATAATACGGTTTAATCCATCTTGGAATTTTCGGACCGACACCGGTATTAGCCTCTTTAAGATAATTGTCAAAGCCCCAACCGCGTTTTGATATACAGAAAAACAAGTACATAAGTGAGCCGGCAGGCAATATAAGATTACTTACAAGAAAGTCCTCAAAGTCAAGAATAGTTGACTCACCGCCTAATGGGTGGAGTGATGATAATATATTAAATCCGAACACGCAAGGCAATGACAACACCGATATAATTACTATATTAATAAGTACGGCTTTCTTTCTTGTGATATTAAATTTTTCAACGCAACAAGTCAGTATATTTTCAAACAATGCAATAACCGTAGAAAATGCCGCGAAAGTCATAAACAGGAAGAACAAGCTGCCCCAAATTCTGCCGCCTTTCATTGAAGTGAATACGTTAGGCAATGTTATGAATATAAGGCTTGGGCCGCTGTCGGGTTCAACGTTGAAAGCAAAGCATGACGGAAATATGATAAGTCCTGCGATTATAGCAACGAATGTATCAAGCAGAGCAATATTTATTGATTCGCCTAAAAGAGTTCGTGATTTATCAATGTAACTGCCAAAAATCATCATTGATCCCATACCGATACTAAGTGTGAAAAATGCTTGGTTCATAGCGGTTGTTATAAGCTTGAAAAATCCTACTTCCTGTATTTTTTCAAAGTTCGGCAGAAGATAGAATTTTACACCGTCTATACCGCCGTCAAGTCTGACTGCGTGTATTGCAAGAATTATAATAAGTCCGAGCAGTGCGGTCATCATAACTTTAGTAATTTTTTCGACACCTTTTTGAAGTCCCAATGAGCAAACTCCAAATCCCAAAACAACAACAACCAACATCCAAAATGTCATGGTAGCGGGGGAGGCTAAAAGGTTGTTAAATGTATTTTTTACGTTAGCGGTGTCCAAACCGACAAATCCGCCGACGGCAAATTTATAAAAATAATATAACATCCAACCGGCTACTGTGGTATAGAACATCAAAAGTATATAATTGCCGGCAATCGCAAAATTAGAATGTAAGTGCCATTTTGTACCTCTCGGCTCAAGCTCCTGGTATGCTTTAGCGGTACTCTTTTGACTTGCACGACCTATTGAAAACTCTATTGTCAAAACAGGAATGCCGATTAAGGCAAGGAAGAACAGGTAAAATAACACAAATATTCCGCCGCCGTAATTTCCTACAATATAAGGGAATCTCCAAACATTGCCTATACCAATCGCACAGCCGGCAGACAGGAGAATAAATCCCAATCTCGATTTTAAATTTTCTCTTTCCATATAATAAATCCTTTCAAATATATTGCTTTAAACATTAACGTGTATCATAATAACACAGATTTCATCAAAAATCAAACTTTTTTAAAATTTTCTAAAAAATTTTTAAAAAAAGTGTTGACAAAATGATGTAATGCGTGTATAATAGATTTTGTTGTTACGGCGGTATAGCTCAGTTGGCTAGAGCATGCGGTTCATACCCGCAGTGTCAGTGGTTCAAATCCACTTACCGCTACCAAAATTGCGTGATGATTTTACTATCAGTAAGCTCGTCACGCTTTTTTATGCGGTTTTTTAGGGCTTTGGATACCTGCTGAATAAACGGCGTTTCATTTACTGTCAGGGGTATTTGAACAGGACTCGAACCCTTGACCACATAAATTCCGAGTGCAAATGTTAGAGATAAGCGTAAGGGATTTGAACTATTGACTGAATAGGATTTTGAGATAGATATAAAGAAAATCAGCAAGTTCGTCTTAAACGGCTGTAAATTGCCGTAAAAGCCAATTGCTGAGGTGAGGTGACCAAAAAATGTACAAACGAAACAAAAGCTCGTTTTCGGGGGTTTAAACCCTTATATAATTTAATATGGAATAATAGGAGATAATTTCAGAAATGAGATTATCTCCTTTTTATATATAAAAATTAAATGAGAAATGAGAGGCAATATGAAAAACGACCAATTATTCAGTGAAATTCAAAGTCATATGCGGCGTTTTGAGGATGTATGGTATAAGAGGACAGAAGAAGGCATGGAGGTTATATATAGCAGACATAAAAGAGTTTTTTGTTGATAATGGCGGTTATGTAGAGCAGTATAACAATGTGAATGGCGATGAGCATTATTATGAGATTAACGACTGCTTGCTTTCTGCTGCTGCACTTGTAAAAGAGTATGGCAACGCAATGGAAAAAGCGCCTGATTTCAAAGTGCCGAGCTTATCACAATCATATAAGCTGCTGGCGGAGTATGATAATGTTGTATTGGCAGGCAGGGAATTAAACAGCGGAGGCTTTGAATTTGTAACATGGCGGCAGAACTATAATGGGGTAGATCATGGGAACTACTTCGGAAATAATTATTCAGGTGCAAAAGAAGATTTTGCGACAAGGTCTGGGTTGGTTAATGAAAAGAAGTTGTTTTCAGATGAAGAATATGTAGAAATGTACCGCTGTGTGATGGATACGCTTGAAGATAGTTATGAATTAAGTGATGAACATAAGAAAATGCTTGATAAACATTCGGTGTATTACGGCAATTATTATCATAGAACAGTACCCATTATTATTGATAATATTGTTAAAACTCTGCACCGTATTCAGGCATACACAGAACAAGACGAAGATGATGAGGAAATGGAATTATGAGCAGGACGGCATTTGCCGCCCTGCTTAAGCTTTAGAAGGAGAAAACAGTGAACAGTAATTTATATAAAATCAATGAGGTAACACAGCACAAGTATTATAAGGTGCCGAAAGAGCTATATACAAATCCGAGATATAAGACCACTATCAGTAATGACGCAAAAATGCTTTATGCCCTGCTTCTTGACCGAATGGAGCTGTCAAGAACAAACGGTTGGATTGAAGATGACGGAACTATATTTTTGATTTTTAAGCGTGAAGATTTGGCTGATATGCTCGGCATATGCACCACAACGGTCTGGAGATCTATAAAACAGCTTAAAGAAGTGGGGTTGATAGAGGAAAAAAGACAGGGCTTGAACAGACCCAACCTCATATATATCGGTAAAATTGATTACAGTGTGCCGGAAGAAAAAGAACCTGAAAGTATTGAAAACGAAATTACATCTTCCTCCTCTGCTCCCTCTACTTCTATTTTATCGTCGGACATTGAAAATTTAAATGACAGGACTTTTACGGCTGAAAGGTCGGGAGATTTAAAAAATAAATGCCAGGACATTTCAAAATTAAAACCAAATAAGACTGATAATAATAAACCTGAATATAACGATACTGATAATAATGATCCTGAGAGTTTAAATAAAGCTGAAAAAGAAAATTATACAGTGCTTAACAGCAGTTAATAGTAACCTTATTCCAATTTGGAATATTGAAATAAATATAAATATGCAGTAATAAATTCACATATAGAAACCGCCGAGAATGATTTTAATCATATTGGCGGTTTTCTCTTGTTTTTTATTAGTTTATGTAATCCTTGAAGCCTTTGCCGGGCTTGAAAGCCGACGAGTTGCACGCGGCGATTTTGATTTTTTCGCCCGTCTGCGGGTTTTTGCCTTCTCTTGCTTCTCTTTTACGAGATTCAAAAATTCCGAAGCCGGCAAGCTGAACCTTGTCGTTCTTCTTTACGGCATCCTTTACAGCGTCAACAAATGCGTTCAATGCGCCCTCGGCGTCCTTTTTTGAAAGGCTAGCTTTTTCAGCCATTATCGCAACTAACTCTGATTTGTTCATCGTCACACCTCCTCGTTCGTATACGGTCATTTTGTATTCTATCACAGATTTTCTTTTTTGGTAATACATACTGATGATTTTTGTGGTTTTGAAAGAAAATATCTTTTGCATTTTTAAGAAAAGCAAAAAAATCATAAAAATTTTCATAGTGCAAAATGCCGAAAAAGCAGAGATCGGTGAAGATTTCTGCCGTTTGTCTTGACAAGAAGAATAGATTATTGTATAATTATTATTAAGAATAATTCCTAATAATACATAAAAATAAAAAGTATGAAGTGATTATGAAAAACAATAAATATTCGAGAACAAGAACCAATAAAAATTTATTTCCCAGGCATATACTGTTGTTGCTCCGTGCATGTAATATGTTCCGCTTGACGGACGCTGAATAACAAATTTGAAATATGACAAAACTTAGGGGAGTGCATAAATAATGCTGAGAAACAAAACAGCGCAGAATTGTTCTGGAAACAGTCAGAAACCACACAGATCATCCGACCGCCAACACGATATGTGAGGAGGTCCATGCAATTGACGGAAAAATCAGTCAGGGTACCGTATACCGCAATTTAAACTGTCTGTCAGAGGACGGAGAAATACTTCATATCAAGGTGCCGGGTGCAGACAGATATGATTTGAGAACAGACCTTCACTATCATATTATCTGTCTTAAGTGTGGAAAGGTAATTGATATTCCGTTTAATTATCTTTCCGATCTGGATGAAAAGGTTGCGGATGCGACCGGTTACACGGTATTTCGTCACAGAGCCGTGTTCGAGGGAATCTGCTCGGAATGTAAAACGGAAAACAATATATAATCCGAAAGCGGATAAAGAAAGGATGTGGCAATATATGCATTGGAAAAAGGTGGCGGTGCAGACTTTGCTTTTGGTTGTCGGAACAGTAATGTTGTGCGCCGGAGCTTTGCGGGGTGAGGCGGCGACCGTGCTGAGCAAGGCAATCAGGTTATGTCTGGAGTGTGTAGGAATTGGGTAAGAAATTTTCAGGTATATCACAAAAACTGACTCGCTTTCGCAGCTACATTCAGGCAGCGGCGGCTCTGTTGAGCAACCTGCATCTGCCAAATTTTCTGAAGGGCGAAATTTATCGGGGAGCCGGAAAAACAGTATGTGTGCCGGGACTTAACTGCTACTCATGTCCTGCGGCATCCGGAGCCTGCCCTATCGGTGCGCTTCAAACGGTAGTGGGATCTGCAAAATATGGTTTCTCATATTATATTACAGGAATTCTTATATTGCTCGGAGTATTGCTGGGGCGCTTTATCTGTGGCTTTTTGTGTCCGTTCGGCTGGTTTCAGGAGCTGCTGCATAAAATCCCGACAAAAAAGTTTTCAACCAAAAAGCTGAAATGTTTGACTTGGATTAAATACGTTGTTCTCTTGGTAACGGTGTTTTTGTTGCCGGCGTTGGCGGTAGACGATGTCGGAATGGGTGCCCCCTTTTTCTGCAAGTATATTTGTCCGCAGGGCGTATTGGAGGGGGCAATTCCGCTATCCGTTGTCAATTCCGGTATTCGATCTGCACTCGGAGCATTGTTTGCTTGGAAATTCAGTGTTTTGATTGCGGTAATTGCGGTAAGCGTGTTGTTTTACAGACCGTTCTGCAAATGGCTGTGTCCGCTTGGTGCGTTCTATGCCCTTTTGAACAAGGTTTCGCTGTTTCAAATGAAAGTGGACAAAAGCAAATGCGTAGCCTGCGGAAAATGCGCAAAAGCTTGCAAAATGGATGTGGACGTGACGAAAACGCCTAACCATACCGAATGTATTCGCTGCGGTATGTGCGTCCGGGAATGTCCGACAAACGCCGTTCATTTTCGGTACGGCTTCGGAGAAGGTAAAGATAAAAGCGGCGAAAATGCTGCAAATGATAAATAAAAAATCAGGAGGAATAAATATGAGTATAAAAAAACTTCTAACAGCGGCGCTGACGCTTGTGCTGGTGGTGTTGGTTACGGCAGCCTGCACAACGGCGGATAAAAACAAATTGAACGGTATGGAAAATGAACCGAAAAATGCCGAAGAAGCGGTAGCAATGCATGAAGAACTGATGGCACGTGAAAATGCGATTCTGACGGAGAATACAAAGCTTTGGGAACAGGTTTTTGCGGCGGCGGACAAAGGTATGACTTTGCAGGAGGACGGTAAAAACTACGGTGATTTTCTTCTCAAAACCATTGACACCGTCAAGGAACAGTTTACGGAGGACGAGTTTAAATTGCTCAAGGATGAAGCGGAGAAAATCCGTGATATTGAAAATAAGCTGACTATGATTGAAAAAAAATATCCGGATGCAGCGCAAAAATCGTCGGATAATGATATGAGTATGCCATCCGATAACGGCAGTACGGGAAATTTTCCCTCCTTTGAAGGAAAGGATCTGGACGGGAACGAAATAAAGAGTGATGAGCTGTTTTCAGGCAATGCTGTCACGGTGGTAAACTTTTGGTTCACTACCTGCTCTCCTTGCGTGGATGAGCTTTCCGAACTCGATGCGCTGAATAAGGAGCTTTCCGGGAAAGGCGGTTCTCTAATCGGAATAAATTCTTTCACGCTGGACGGAGATGAGGCGGCAATATCCGAAGCAAAGGCAGTTTTGAAAAAGAAAGACGTCTCCTATCGGAATGTATACTTTGATTCTGACAGCGAGGCGGGAAAGTTTATCGAAAATGTATACGCCTATCCCACAACATATGTGGTTGACCGCAGCGGTAGCATCGTCGGAGAACCGATCGTCGGCGCCGTTACCGGCAAATCACAAATGGAGAAGCTGAAATCATTAATCGACCAATGTATTGCCGCCGATATGAAATGAAAATAGTATTAAAATAATGCTGTACAAATATACTATAAAAAATCCTGCATCGGTTTATGGTATGTAATCGTTATAAATAAAAAAATTAAAACAAAGCCTTTTTAAAATGAGGGTTTCAGACGGCAGAAAAAGCCGCCCGGCATAGAGACAACACGCCTTTATTGTCGGGCGGCTTTTTTTATATAATTCGGCAATAGTAAGACTCGTTTTACGGCAAGTTTGACAAAATCGGAGATAAAGGAGCAAACTGTTGACAGCTTCAATTTATAAATTTTGCCTGAGTGGTGCAATATATATGGTGAAAAAAAGGAAGCGGTCAATATGAAATTACAGAGTATAACCGAAAAACAAATTCAAAAATTCAGAAAATATCTTGTAAACGAAGAAAAATCGGACGCTACCATCGAGAAATGTATTCGTGACGTTACGGCGTTTGTCAAATGGCTCGGCGGAGAAATTCCACGCAAGGAAAGAGTCATTCAATATAAAGAACGCCTGATTGCGCAATATAAAACCGCAAGTGTTAATTCGATACTGTTCTCGCTCAATATGTTCTTTGAATATTCCGATTAGCACAAAATGAAGGTAAAAACATTGAAAACACAGCGCAAGATTTTTGCAGACAAGTCAAAGGAACTGACAAAAACAGAGTATGAAAGACTGCTGACGGCGGCAAAGGACATGAAAAACGAAAAGCTGTATTATTTGATACAGACGATTGCAAGCACAGGACTTCGGGTATCGGAAATTAAATTTATAACATTTGAGGCCATAAAACGCAGATAGGCAATAATAAACTGCAAGGGAAAAATAAGGCAGGTTTTTCTGCCCAAAAAGCTGTGTATTATCCTGCAAAAGTATGCGTTGAAACAGGGTATCAAAAGCGGCAGCATCTTTGTTACGAGAACGGGTACGCCTCTTGACAAATCGAATATGTGGAGAATGTTAAAGGAGCTGTGTGAGAGTGCGGGAGTGTCAAAAGAAAAAGTGTTTCCGCATAACTTTCGCCACCTTTTTGCAAGAACTCATTATTCCCTGCAAAAAGATATTGTAAGACTTGCTGATATACTCGGACATTCCAATATTAACACTACAAGAATTTACACTGCGGAAAGCGGAACAGAGCATATGAAACAGTTGCAAAAGCTTGGTCTTTTGCAATGTTAAAAAAACAGCATAATTGCGATTATGTTGTGCCTGTCAAAAAAAAGATATACACATCTATATAAATTTTATCAGAAAAAGTCGAATTTATCAATGGTTTACGATTTCTTTCCTATTCATCTCCAAAATTTCGTCACTATGCAACAAAAAAAGGATACGGAAATTCAGACCAATGTTATATTTGAAATATCATTGGTCTGCTTAGCAAGCGCTTTTATGCAAAAAACATTCAAGAAAACTTCATGTTTTTCAATGGTTTGCATAAGGCAAACACCCATTTACAACATAATCGCAATTATGTTGTAAACACACTGAAAATAAGTTATCGGCAGAGTAATACTTTGTAATCAAGGATGGCTGGCTATGGAAAAAGATTTATTTGAGATATTAAAAGACAGGGTCGGTTGCATGCATATTTCCGATTTGAGTTTCGGCAGAGACAGAGACAGGGTCATGCACGCCTTGACCTTCATAAGGCTTGAAGAATATTCTCTTTCCGTTCTTTTGGATGCAATAGAATACTTCCACGGAGAAAAGCCGTTGCTTACGTCAAAAGACGAAGCTATTGCTTTTTGCTGCAAAAAGGCAGATGTAGCGGCGCTTTTTACGTATGATATAAAATTCAGAAGGAAACGGAGATGTGAGGAGATTGATAAACAGTCTGAGAAAAGCGGATATCGGGCTTTCGTGCATTCTTGCCTGTGCGTATTTTCTTGCATTGCCGCTTAGCATTACAATCAACGCTGCGGGAAATTCCTTTTTGAAATTGCTGACTATACCTATTGCCGGATATTTTGCGGTTAGCTGTTTTTTCTATCGTGAAAAACTTGAGCTGAACATCGTTCATTTGTTGTCGTTTGCGTATCTGATAACGGTTGTTATGACGTTGTTGCGGACAGAAGCCCGGTGGCGCTGCAATATGTGCGCGGATATTTTGAAACAATAGGTCTGATGTTTCTTATAACCATGCGCAAATATGCTGAAAATGAAATTAAAGCGTTTGAGATTACACAACTTACACTGCTCGGCGTACTGATTACGCTTGGATTTATCGGTGCGGATTGGTACGGCGACAGAAACACGATGATAATATTCGGAACCACAAGCGATCCGAACTACTTTTCCGGATTTTTTCTTTTGCCTATGGCAGTCGCTTTAAGAAAGCTGAGAGACAACAAAATCTATACTATTATATGCGCGGCTTTGCTTGCTCTCGGAGCATATATGGTTTTCACATCCGGCTCGCGCGGTGGGTTGCTTGGGCTTGCGGTTATGATAATGTCGTATGTGTTCATAAACGCAAAGGGGACAAAACCGCGCATTATCGGAATTTGCACGGCAATCGGCATGGCGATTATTCTGTGGACGGTTGTTATTCCGATTCTGCCCGAAGATGTTTCATCGCGTTTCAGTATACAAAAGATTATCAAATCCCACGGAACCGGACGAGGGGATATATGGCTTTCAATGCTCAATACGATAAAACACTCCTCGTGGGAACTGATGTACGGCAGAGGAATATTTGCCTATCACGAAATGATGATAGACGGAAAACTGATGCACGTGGTGGCACACAACCAATTTATACAGTCGCTCTATAATCAAGGCATACCAGCTAACTATATAAAAATCAAGTGTTTTTTGAAAAAACATAAAATTTAGCTAACTGAAAATGAAAATTGAAAATATATAAATAATTGTGGATTTTGTGGCACGCTAAATAACCCCTCTGTGGGAGGTGTTTTGAAAAAGGGGATTTTAATGTTTAGTTATACCAAAAGTTTGGGGTTAAATGGTTGTCTTGTGCTTAAGAGATGATAAATAACTCTTAAGAGTTTTCTGATACAATGGCCTTGAGCGCATCTGTGACCTTTGCCTTCATTTAACTTTTTGGTGTAATAGGCATAGAAAACTTCGTTATTACTGATAACAGGTAAAATAATCTGATACAAAGTTTTTCTAAGATATTTAGAGCCTTTCTTTGTGATGGCTGTATGCTGTGCCGTAAATTGACTGGATTCGTAGTGATATGGAGCAACACCTGCAAATTTGATGATTTGAGATGCCTTTGTATAATTGCAAATATCTCCTAGTTCTGATATAATAGAAGTACCGGAAAAATGTGATATTCCCGGTATGGTGAGGATAGGAGAGTTGTTTTTGAGGGAAAACTCTTCTATCCTTTTGTCTATCTCAGAAAGTTGTTTTTCCAATAATTCAATTTGGCTTACAAGGTGTCTGATTTGAATTTCTTCAGCGACAGAAGGTATGCCAATAGAAGACTTGGCAGTAAGTTTTAGTTGCTCGGCAGAAAGAGAAATTCGTTTTCCTTGTCCTTTGAATTCAAAACATTTACGGATACTTCGTATATCAGCATTTGCAATCGCTTTGGCAGAAGAGAATATAAAGAAAGGTCTAAAGTTAGGCAAAATACCGGGATTCTTTAAATTCGGTAAATACTGGTGTTTTAGATATACACCGGAAATACTGATTCCGATAAGAAATCGTTATAAGGAAATTGTGAATTTTCAGGTAAGAAAAGGTTTTGGAAAATTGCGATACATAACTTTATCTTCAAAAGGTTTTCCACAAGGAACGTCAAGTAGGGTTAGAGTTCATTTTCCAATTACCAATCCTGAAATTAATTCTGATACAATCATCAGAATTACAGAAGGTCCGTTAAAGGCTGACATTGCTTTAAGTTTTACAACAAACTTAAATGTTGTATATATGGCTGTTATGGATGTTAATTCTTTAAATGAGTTGAAACAGATATTTAAAGATATTAAACCGAATGATATTAAAATTGTTCAAAATTTTTTGGATATGGACAAACTTACTAATATAAATGTCTTAAAAGGTTCAAAGAATTTAGAAAAAATTATATTACAAAACGGTCATAAATATAAAATGGGGTATTGGGATGTAAAGTCTATTAGTGAAAACCAAACCATCTCGAATAGTTATGGAAAGTTTAAATGTAAGTGGAATGATGAAAAATAAACATTTATCAAAAGCAATACAACAACAAAAATTTTATGAATTCAAAAGACAGATTGAATATAAGTCAAAACTAAATGGAATTGAATTCATTCAAGTGGATAAGTTTTATCCAAGTAGTAAAACTTGTAGTTGTTGTGGAAATATCAAGAAAGATTTAAAACTTTCGGACAGAATGTATAAATGTGATGTTTGTGGTCTGGTTATTGACCGAGATTACAATGCAAGTATAAATTTAGCAAATTATGAAGTTATATAAATTCACTTAAAAGAATTATATAACTATGTACTATCGCTATTAGGGAATTTACGTCTATGGAGTGTCATAACAAATGAAAGTAGCTACGGCAAAATCAGACACGTTGAAGTAGAAAGTCTTAATCGTGAGATGAGACACAGTATAGATTTATATAGATTAGTTGTAATTTATATATATTTATCATAGCGGATATGCAATACTGCAAGTTTTGCGTTCAAAAATTGGATAAAAGGAGAGAAAGAAAATGAAATGCGAAAAATGTGGATCTGAAATTAAACAACTTATCATCAGTGTATCTGATGCATATGGTTCGTATTGCTCTATTAGTGTAGATATAACAGAATGCGAGAAAAATGCAGTTGTATTTGAAACTGATAAAAGTTGGACAGGATATGATCAAGATGGTGAAGATGCTAATCAGGATATACGTTGTCCAATATGTGGTAAAAATCCGTTTCAAAATGATGAGATACAAATATTTAATATTGTCAGAGTTGTAAAATTTAAAAAAGCAAAGTAAATTTTGATTTCAAATAATACGGTAAGTTTTAAACTTATCGTATTATTTTTGCGTATTTATACGGTAAAAACTTGTTTGTTGCGTTGCTATGTGGTATAATATAAAATAAAGGAGGAATGGCTTATGTTTAAAATCAACCCATATAGACCGGGTGCAGGAGTAAGACCTCAATACTTAGCCGGTAGAGATGAAGATATTGAAAATGTAACAAATATGTTTACAGCATTAACATTAAATATTCCAACTCAATCAGTTATTTTTAGTGGATTAAGAGGGGTAGGTAAAACCGTTCTTATAAACAGGTTACAAGAAATCGCAGAAGAAAAGAATATTTTTTGTAAACATATTGAAGTAGCGGAACGAAATGATTTTATTTCGCAAATAGCCACTTGTTCGCAAGCCTTTTTAAGACAAATAAGTGTTAAAGAAAAGTTTAAAAATTTAATAAAAAAAACATTAGATGCGATTAAATCTTTGGTTGTATCTTTTGATCCAAACGATAATACATTTTCTTTATCACTTGAAGAAAAAGATTTATATAAAACGAATAATCTAACACAAAGTCTTACTGATGTATTTACCTCTTTAGGAGAAGCAGCAGCAAAAGCTGAAATACCTATCTGTTTCTTTATAGATGAAATACAGTATATTAAATCTGAAAATTTAGGTGCTTTAATTGCAGCAATACACCGAACTAATCAATTAGGTTATCCTATTATGATTATAGCAGCAGGCTTACCTAAAATTTATTCAATGCTTTCATCAGAAAAGTCTTATTCGGAAAGACTTTTTATTTATAAAGAAATTGATTCATTAGAAAGAGAACAGGCTATTAAAGCAATAGAGATGCCTATTAAACAATTTAATGTAAAATACAGTGATAAAGCTATTAACAAAATAATAGAAGTAACAGAAGGTTATCCGTTCTTTATTCAACAGTTATGTCAAATTGTATTTCAAAATGTAGATTCTAAAGTGATTTCAGATATTGATGTTGAAAATAATCTTGAAGAATTTTTCGGGAAATTGGATACAGGATTTTTTAAACTACGTTATGAGCGTTGTTCGGCTGCCGAAAAGAAATTTATATTTGCGATGGTTAAATGTGGCGAATTACCTTGTACTATTGCAAACATTGCGGAAATAATGAAAAAATCAATTAATTCTATTTCGACTGCCAGAGCACAGCTGATTAATAAAGGTATTATTTATCCTGTAAAATATCGAGAATTAGATTTTACCGTTCCTCAATTCAGTGGATTTATTCATCGTTTAGAGGAATATAAGCAGTGGGACACAATATAAAGAAATTATATGAAAATTTTTTAAAATACTTAAAAAAAAGTTGTTGACTTCATTTCTATGTATGTTATAATAAAAATATAAGATATGAAGGTTATTGAAACATGGTTATACCATGTTTCAATTTTAATTAAAGTTCAAGAACAGACTAACAAACCCTAAAAGGATTTAGTCTGTTCTTTTTTTATAGATTTAATTATGTTATCTGTCATCTTAGACAGTTTATATGAAAGATAAGTTAAACGATATTCCATCGGATAATCTTAATGATGATATGCCTAATCGTGATTATTGGACAAACCGTTGGGACAATTGGTCACAACCATATTTGAATATTGTATTGAATTCAGGAATACTTAATACCAACAATACTGCATATGCATACAAGAATATGTTGGTATCAAGAGAAGATATGAGTAAAATAGTTATATTACAAAAGCACTTAATAAAACCTATTCGGACGAACCTATACAACAAATAGAATCGGCGGTCAAATACAAAGATTTTATGATTGACAATATCAATAAAAAGAATACGAAATACACACTTAATGAAGTAATCGAAAATACAATTCAAGCACCTTCGGATAGACAAGTTATCATTGATAATGCAGTAAAAAAGGGAATAGTCGGTGATGGGGAAGATACACTATCTATTTCAAGCTACTCTACGAAAAAGACAATGTGCAATATCAACAATAAAACCATAAGTGGTCAATAAGTGGTCAAATTAACATATTCGTCAAAATGCACGATGTCAGAAAACGCATAGGTAAGCCGTTTGTAGGGGGTAAAATTTAAAATATCAATCTAAGTAAGATAAATGACGCTTTATTATACTTGGATGTGTATTTTCAAAATTACCTCTCATCAACGGCTTACCTATGCGGTTTCTGCGTTTATTGAAAATGACAAAAACTCCATTTTGACCACTTATTATATTTTTCACAATGTTGTCAGCCTCCTTTAATGAACTTATTTTAATGAAGATTTCTACTTTTTCATAAGCAAATGGCGGTAATTTACTTTGAAAAATATTTTTAAGATAAAAAAGCAGTGCCTAATGCTATAAAATTCAATAAAGTATTGACAAATCCGTAGAATTATGGTATTATATAAATAAAGTAAAATAGTATTTAACAAATAAACATAGTTGAGGAATTCAAAAATTCTGATTCTATGTTTTTTTTGTATTCAAATACATTTTAACGGAGGTTTTAATTATGAAAACTTATAAAGAAATACTAAATAGCAAATCTACACAACAAATCAGATTGATTACAATTCACAACATATTAAATGATATT
>ERZ772885.1434-NODE-1434-length-14445-cov-3.925504_pt1 | contig 14445 bp, 25 predicted proteins | sample MGYA00580580_ERZ772885 | MGnify/ENA primary metagenome ERZ772885 (study PRJEB29015, sample SAMEA2737673) | human gut metagenome | biome: human gut; feature: human-associated habitat; material: faeces | place: China | collected 2012 ...
TGCGCAGCACGGACGCCGGCACGTCGTACAGCGTCACGACGCCGGCCGCCACCGCGGACGCGTCGGACACGTCCGGCAGCACCGCCAACGATCCGGCCGACTACGATTTCGACCTGTCCTCCACCCCCAGCCTGGGTCTCGTGGCCGTCGACGACAGCAAGGACCTGCCGAAACCCGTGACCGGCACCGGCAAGGACGACCCGCACACCGTGTCAACCGCGTTCAAGGCGATCAAGCCGGGCGTCTACAAGATCAGCTACAACGCCGAACAGGGCAAGCAGGCCGGCACGCTCGCCGGCAGCATCTACCCCAAGACCACCACCAAGAACGGCGTGTTCGAGGGTGACCCGTCGATGATCGGCGCGTTCCAGATCAAAGCGGAATGGGACACGTCCGACGCGAACAAATACGTCCAGAGCAACCTCGCCAAAGGCGCGTACATCGAACTCGCCTACGGTGAGAAGGCCGGCACCCTCCACTTGGAGCGCATCGCCGACTTCGAGGGCGACATCACACCGGACACCAAGACCAGCAACGTGACGTTCAACGAGGGATCCGACTTTCACACCGTCGTCGTGGAGACCGGCAAGACCGTCGCCAAGCCGGCCGACCCGGTGAAAGAGGGGAGCAAGTTCACCGGCTGGCAGCTGGACGGCAAGCCGTACGATTTCACCGAGCCCGTCACCAAGGACATCACCCTCACCGCAGGCTGGAAGGACGCTTCGGATGCAGGCCAGGACACGCAGGCCCAGGCCGTCACCATCGACCTGAACAAGCAGGCGCAGGTCGGCTTCTACGGTACGTCGGACGGCAACGTGAAAGAAGGTCTGTCCGATTCGGAGACCGTCGCTGTCACGCCCGGCGAGTACACGATCACCTACGAGAGCGCGAAGGGCTCCGATAAGGGTGTCGCGAACGGCGAGTTCTCGGCCACACCCCACGTGTTCCCCACGTCCGGCAAGGTGGACACGAGCGGAGACGGCACGATCAAGCTGTCCGTGCGCTCCGCGAACGACACGAGCGAGCTGAACAAGGACGTGCCGACCAGCCAGAAGATCACCGTCACGCAGGGCTCCTACGGGTTCTTCACCGGCGACAAGACCGGCACCGCGGGCGCCGGCAAGGTCACCCTCACCCCGGTCAAGACCACACCCGACAAGCCGGGCACCGGCCTGAAGGGCGATGCGAACAAGGACGGCAAATACTCGGCCGACGACCTTACGGGTATGACCGCCTCCTACACGGACGCCGACGGCAAGACCGTGAAGATCGACAACTTCGACCCGACCTTCGACCAGAGCACCTACTATCTGAGCAACGGAGGCAAGGCCAGCAGCGTCACCCTCGCCGGACAGCCCGACGGCTGGGACGTCTCCTACAGGAAGGAAGACACGGGCAACTACGTCACCGTGACCGGCCCCGACAAGAAGACCAAGGTCACCTACACGTTCCACGACTCGCAGACCACCACTCCCGAACAGCCGGGATCCGGTGACCTGAAGGGAGACACGAACAAGGACGGCAAGTACACTGCGGCCGACCTGAACGGTGTGACCATCACCGCCGACGGGAAAGCCATCTGGCAGAACGGCAAGAAGACCGGCGCCCCGGTGTCTCTGACCAGCAAGATCACGGTCGACAACGTTCCCGAAAAATGGGTTCCGATGATCGACAACACCGGAAGCAAGACGGAGCTGAAGGTCACGTTCACCAGCCCGGACAAGAAAGTGACCGTGCCGCTCACGTTCGCCTACGGCGAGACCACCAAGCCGGACACCCCGGACAAGCCAGACCAGTCGAAGGACACGACCGACATCGACCTGAGCAAGGCCGTTGACGCGGCGAACCCCGGTTCCGGCACGCTCGGCATCGTCGCCCTCGATGACCTGTCCAAGACGCCCAAGCCCGTCAACCCGGCGGACAACAAGCAGCCGCACACGGTCGCCGACCAGTACCAGGGCATCAAGCCCGGCCGGTACACGATCACCTACACGGCCGTGAACGACGAGGATGCGACGAAACGCCAGCAGCCGACCGTGAACGGCACCTGGTATTCCGCGTCCACCACGACCGACGGCATCTTCGGGTCGGCAGTCGGATCCCAGAACAAGCCGGTCGCGGTCGCCGCTGACTGGTACAAGCCCGAACTCACCGGCAAGCAGGTCCCGACCAGCATCACCATCGACATGCCGGCCGGCTCGTTCATGAACCTTGAGGGCGGTTCGAAGTCTGGCATCCTGCACCTGACCCGCGTCGGCGACCTGCCGGGCGGCGACAAGGGCGACGGAAACACCGGCAACAACAACGCCGGCAACCAGGGTTCGGACAACGGAATCAGCCAGAACACGAGCAACACCGGCGACGCCACCGTCAACGGCCAGCAGGGCGGCAAACTCGCCCAGACCGGCATCGAGAACGGCGTGCTTGCCGGCGTTCTCGCCATCATGAGCATGATCGGCACGGCCATCATGGCCGTACCGCGCATGCTCCGCAACCGCCACTAATCGTTAGGCGACGACAGTATACAGGCGGGGTCACGCCCCACGACGCGCCCCGCCTTTTTTCTATGCCCGAATCAGATGATTTCCACTTTCAGCCTCTTGCCCATGGCTCCGGCCAAGGCGCTGAGGGTACGGAAGGAGGGGCTGATGCGCCCTCTCTCGATTCTGGCTATCGTGATGCGGGAAACATGGGCTTCCTTTGCCAGCTGTTCCTGCGTCATGCCGACTTGCTCTCGCGCCTCCATGAGCGCCACGGCGGCGCCAAGGCGGTGAAAAGAGAGCCTAAAATCCCCGATGTGGCTGAAGCTCTGGGTGTACATACCATGGATTTGCGTGAATTTTATGACGCAAGTGGCGGCCTCACTCGTCGTGCTTATCCGATACAGCCGGCGCTCTAGTTAAGGACTGATTGGCTTATATGGTTCCCGCGGCTGCGATCTTGTTGCTGATGGATGTTGCCACATCATCAAGATCGGTGTCGAATAGGTCTGCATAAGTATCCCTTCTTAGCTTGGCTTACGACAGGATTTTTCTCTGAATTCAGTGCTCTTTCTCTGAATTCAGAGAAAGATTCAGAGCAGGCGGTGGCGAATGGCGCACGAGTATGGCAAAAAGACCCTGTCCAAGGAAGATGAACAGATTTGGCTCCCAACCCGCCTGGTTGACTTCCTCCCCTTCCTTACGGAAGGGGATTCCTGTCATCCGTCGGACTCTCTACCCCGCCCATTTTGAGACGGGGTCAATTCCCATGTCTCACGTGATACACTATGAGTGTTCACACAAAAAGCGTCATACAATCCAACGGAGCTGCATATGAGCGGGGAGATCATCCTCACCATCACCGGAAACCTCACCAATGAGCCGGAGCAACGCAACGTCAACGGGCACACCACCGCGGGTTTCACCATCGCCGCAAACAGCCGGTACACCGGCCGCAACGGGCAGCCACAGGAAGGCAACACCGTGTTCCTGCGCTGCACCGCATGGAACCAGCTCGCCGAACACGTGCTGCAAACCCTCCGCAAAGGCATGAGCGTCATTGCTCAAGGCCAGTTGCGGCAGAACTCGTGGACCGACGATCAGGGCAACAAGCGCAGCAGCATGGAACTCAGCATCACCGACATCGGGCCAAGCCTGAAATTCGCCACGGCACAGGTGCAACGGGCGGAACGGCAGCAGGGCAACGGGTACGGGGCGACCGGCTATCCGTCCAACGGGTATCAGAACACGGGGTACGGTCAAGCCCCGGCGGGCTACGGGTATGGACAACAGCAGGCGGGTAGCGGAGCCGGCGTCTGATGATCCTGCAGACACTAGGCGAGGGCATCAGCCTGTTCGAAGGGGATTGCCGTGAACTGTTGGCCTCGTTGCCGGACGTCCCTTATTCGGATTTGCACGAACGGGTCTTGCGCTCATTGGACAATGCCCGTATGCACACGAGTGAAACTAAACAGCCGTATATCAGCCTGCCTCCGATGGAAGGCGATTATGGCTATCTGACCATAGTCGAGAAGACCGGATCCGACGCGCGGGGCAATCGGATGGTCAGATGCCGTTGCATCTGCGGGAACGTCAAGGAATATAGGCTCGCCAATCTGAAATCCGGCAAGACGGTCAGCTGCGGCTGCATGAAGAACCTTCTTATCGCCGCGAAGCAGTCCACGCATAATGCCAGCGTGCCGGAATCCGATTGCCATCACCTGTATGTCATCTGGAAATCCTTGGGACGGCGCCGCAGGAAATCGAATTACACGGAGACTTCTCTGATCGGTGTGGATGAAAGCTGGAAAAATTGGATTGCGTTCAAGGAATGGTCTTTGAGCCATGGATACGACGAGGGGAAACGGCTTGTCCGGACGGACGCCAATAAGCCCTATGGACCTGATAACTGTCTATGGGTGGTTCGCAGCGACGAGATCTTCCGCTCTTTGGGGTCCACCAAGCAACTCTCTAGAACTGCGGAGACATCCGAGAACGTAGGTTATGTCAGAAAACAAGGCAGAAGGTCATGAGACAACCACTACCCCACCAGCAGCAACACCCCACCAACAGCCAGACTCAACGCCGGCTCAACGCATACCAATGGCGCCGACTCCTGTTCAGCCACGCCAACATGCCACAAGCAACCATCCGCACGAACCGGGACGATCGCAATTGACCGACATCCGAATCTACGCCGCGAACCAAATGCACCCGGCCGACATCCACGCCGGACAACACGTACGGTTCCTGTACCTGCCCAACGGAAAATACACCACGCCGGAACAAGGCAAGCCAGTGGAATGGGGCACCGTGCAGAACGACACGGGACGCACGATCGACGTCACATGGACGCAGCCCGGCGCCATATTCAGGAACCGTTTGCGCACCATCCGCACCACGCTCCTGCGCCGCATGCACAGCCCGTCCCCAACACCCGTGTACCGTGTCGCCGACTGCATCGGCGAACTCGAATTTCTCGACTAAGGAAAGTGTCATGGCATCCCGTTCGGCCTCCCATAAGGCTCCGTTGACGCGTGTACAGTCGAAGCGGCGCGCCCGCGTGCAGCGCAGGCTCGCGCTGATCCCGCTCATGCTCCTGTTCGCCGCGTTCACGATGGCCGTCATGGTCAACGGCACGATGGGCGAAGCATACGGGGCGCACGCCACGCCGGTCGTGCAGGCGAACGTGGGCGGTCTGGAATCCACCACGGTATCCCGCTCCTCCGCCCGTTCGGAAATCAACCACGGCACGTGGGAGTCGGGCAACACCATCGACCCCGACCATCTGAGCGCCATCCCCGCAAAAAACCCGGTCGTCTACCAGCTGGTCAACGGGCGCGACCGCGACCGGACGCCGACCGGCTTCGACCCGGACCATCAGACCGGGGACACGGGCAACGCCTACTCGTTCAGCCAATGCACCTGGTGGGCGTACAAGCGGCGCCACGAACTGGGACTGCCCGCAGGAAGCCACATGGGCGACGGGGCCATGTGGGCTGACACCGCCCGACAGATCGGCTACTGGGTGGACCACACGCCCCGCGTCGGCGACGTGATGGTGTTCCAACGCGGCCAGGATGGGGCGAGCATCCTCTACGGGCATGTCGCCATCGTCGAACAGGTGCATTCGGACGGGTCGATCACCACCAGCGAATGCGGGGCCGCGCTGGCGGGCAAACCGTTCTCCCGCACGTTCTCCAAGACGCAGGCCGCGCAACACGAGTACGTGCACTACTGAAAGAGCGCGACTGCTGGCGGATCTGGATCCCTTCGTGGTCCGGGGACGACTCGAACGTCCGACCGGTTGGTGTTAACCAAGTGCTCCAGCCAACTGAGCTACCGGACCAATCCGGTCTGTGCGCCGACCGGGCCTCGAACGGAACCGGCGCTTTCGATCTTCTCGGCCGAGCGCCCGCGCACGGGCCGCCCGCCTCACTCCCATTCGGGAACTACTTGCGTGCCGGGGACTGTCCATTCCGTCCTCGTGGTGGGTGCGAGACTCGAACTCGCGCGTTTCATCAGCCCCATCGAATACCGGTTCGCCGAATCCACATACGACGGCGAGGCGTACAGCATGGCGGTCGAGCTCGGGGTGACGATGCAGGCGCTCAGGGATTACCAGACGCCGCTTGAGCAGCGCATCAGATACGGCGCGGAGATGGTCGGGCAACAACCGTGAGACATACCGTCTCACAATCCGACCATATCGGCTTGCGTTCCCATGTCGGAGCGGACTAAAATGGGAATCAAGATCGGCGATAAAAATACCACGGGTGTTTTTCCGTGAAAGCGGATAGCCGATCTCAACTTTTCCTTAGATTTCCACCGTCCCCCATGGATACCACACATCGTCCGCCATCTTCGGCTGAATGAACCTGTTGTAATGGCCGCTTTTGATGCCACCGGAAAGCACGTGTCGCTGTATCGCCCACAGTCCATAGTCGACTACCTGCAGTCCCGCGCTGGAGTTCGAGCCCCAGCACGGCGTCCCGCTGGAACCTGAGCCTGCCGTCCCCGTTGGTCGTGTCAACCATGATGCCGCCTTCCTGTAGTGATCTGTCGGCGGCATGGGGCGGAAACAATAAAGTGGTCGATTTCGACCACTTTTCGCTATTCAGCCCGTTTCAGCAATCCGGCATATCCCGTCGGACGGGCGTCGTCGTCCCAGCACTCGAACCATTTGCCGGTCGCGTCGTCCGTGAAGCCGTAGCCGTGGGCCGTGTCGCCCGATCTGGTCCACTTGTTCGTGGTCTTGTTAAGGTATTGCGGCATCTCGCCGTCGCGCCACCTCTCAAGTTTTCCGGTATAGCGCCCGCCGTCCGGCAGCGTGACCTCCACCTGCGACCGGCGCGGCCACCTCCTGAGAATCCGCGTCCAGCGCCGGTGGCGTGGGTTCAGGTGCAGGTGGGCCATCCTGCGGCACCACTGCCCGAACGGCGACGCCTTCGCGTCCTCCGGGTGAATCGAATCCCAAAGGCAGAACACGCAGCGGGAGTAGCCGTAGTTCTCCGTCGGGGTGAAGGCGTCGATCAGCAGCCCGCCTATCAGGTAGAGCGCGAACAGGATGAATGGCGTGACGACGCCGAGGAAGTAGCTCAGCCAAGGGTTCATGCCTCAGCCTTTCTCGTCCGGGGCCATCTTGTAGAGCCTGCGTCCGATGCGTCGCAATCCGCCCTCACGCCATCAAGGCGCTCACTCAGCTTCCCGTGCCCCTCGTCGTCGTCCTTTCCGTGCCGCTCGTCAGCCAATCTGTCCAGCGCCTCGCTGGTGCTCTTCCATCTGTCCTCGTGAATCATCGAAACCTCCATTTATTCTTTAGCCTTTCTATTTTTTCCGGCTCCCGTAGCAGGTCGTTCTCCTCGAACGCGGATTGCGCCTGTTCCCGGGTCGGGAACGAGTTGACGGTTCTCGCACCGCATCTGGGACATCCGACCCGCCACCAGCAGTCGGCGGCGGTCTTCCTGTGCGTGTGCGGGTTGACGGCCTTGCGGAACTGGCCTCGACCACCGCATCTGGGGCACATGAGCGTCGTGTCGAACGCCTTCTCGGGATCCAGTTCCATATGTCGCAATGCGAGCTGGTTCGCCAGTCTCTCGACGGCGGGAGGGTTGAAGCCAAGCTGTTCGACCTGTTCGGGCGTGTGGTCCGCGAGCAGGCGGATGACCTTGTTGCGCAGTCCGGCCCTAGTCCAAACCCATTCCGATCCATCCTCGACACCGCGGAACGGGTGAGGCCGCACCCACTCCCCCAGCACGAACGCGGCCAACGCATCCTCCTCCGTGTCTCGGGGGAACATGAGCCGGGCGATGCAACGCCTGTTGGAGCAGTGCGCCCACCATGGGCGGAAAAACGGTGACGATTCGGGAACGGCGGTGGAGTCTGCGGGTTGGACGGCCCTGTTCAGGAACGCGGTCAAGATCCCACCGTCCGCAATGCCGTATCCCCTGCCGCACATGAGGCAAGGGTACTTCTCCTTGAGCGCTTTCCTGCGTTCGCGTTCCACGGCCAGTTCGGCCTCGCGGACGGCCTTATATTCCGCGACCTGGCGCAGGATGGGCAGCGCGATCCCGTCCACCACGCTTTGCGGCAGGCGCGTCCGTTCAGCGACTTTTTCAGGCGACAGCCCCAGATGCAGGAGCTGTTCCGCGTCGCGGATGGCCTCGCGCCACGGGTCACGATACGACATGCTCACTCGCCCTTTCTGCGCAGGACGTAGACGAGCGCGGGCGGAATCGCACACACGTCTACGTCCTTGCCCTCATGGCCGGGGACGCCGGACAGGCCGTCCGCCCGCACAATCTCGTAACCCCGGTTGAGCAGTCCCTCCAATGGCGTGGCATTGAGGGCATGATACTGCCAAGTGAGCACCATCAGACGGTATTCGGGGTCGGTGGTCTTCCTCCTCATATCACCGGACATCGATGGTCCCATCCTTTCCTTTTTCGCCATCCTCCCAAGCTAGAACCTCCTTTTGCGGGGCTTCTTCCAGATCTCGTGGTATTCCGCCTCCGTTCACTTGGCCATCGGTGAGGCCCCTTCATCTGCCTCGTCCTTCGAGAAACGCCACGAAGCTCAGAGCCAATCCGAGCAGCACGGCCTCTTGTACGATCCAGTCAAGTCCCATCCACATGTCGGCCAACGGGCGTACCACCCGTTCGACAAGGGAGATGAGCGTCGAACGCGTCTGGGGGATTACGTTGACAATCCCCCAGACGATGAATACCGCACCCGCGATGCGGTCGCGGCGCGTGCGCCCCGTGATGAGCGTGAGGACGCCGTATAGGAAGAAAAGCATCCCCATTACGGTTAACGTCTTCATACCGATGTCAAGCATTTTCAACCTTGGATGAACGGGCAAACGGACAGGAGCATATCCACTGCCAGCGCCGCGAGGGGAAGCAGGACGGCGCAATATCCCAGCACGAGCCGTTGCCTGACATACCAGGCTTCACGCAGGTCTTGGTACCGTTTCGCGTTCTCGCCGTCCTGTCTTCTCGCATATTCGATTTCCTCTGGACTGCCATTGACGGACAGCACACGCGGTTCGCAGGGCGGTGTAATCAGCGGCGCATGCGTGAGTCTCACCCACGCCCACAACAGCACCGCCGGAACGGACAGCCCGAGAAGGACAGACACCGGAAGACTGGACAGGTTCCGCATCATAAGGGACAGCAGGCTCGCCTGGGATTGCAGGAGTTCGGTCATATCGTTCATTTCGTCTCCAATCGTCCGCCGCACATGGGGCAGAAGCATGGGATGGCCTCGTATTCGTCCCATGCCAAGAGCCGCCCGTCGCCGCCCATCATGAGCGTGCGCACACGGAACGCGGTCGTGCAATACGGGCATTCGACCGCATCGACGGGGTTGCATTCGCCCGGATACGGCATTGGTTTCAGCGGATCCAATCTATTCTCCCTTCAACGGTTTGCCCTGGTCGTCGTAGAGCCAAACCTTGTCGCCGGATGCGACGAGCAGGGTCGTGTCGTGCGCCCGACCTTTGCCGTCCACGTACTCGCACTCGTACCTGTCCTGACTGGGCATTGTTGCGATCGTATCGTCCAACGCCAACGTCGGGCATGACAGCGCCGTCAATCCGGCCTGTTCCGCGACCTGTTCGGTGAACGTGGTCGGCGGAGTGGTGAACGGGGCAAGAACGTCCGGCTTCAACATGAAGACCATTCCAAGGACTATTGCGCCCCACAGCTCGAAGACGAAACTCTCGTCCTCAAACAGAGGCTTGAGATCCCCCCCCCGAACGGTGTCGCATGAGACGCCAGAAGCGAGAGCACAACCGCGCCGCCACGACGGTTGCGAACATGATTCCCGCGGCCACTACCGTGAATGCCAGAAGGTTGGTGGCGATGCCCCTATGCCCCGCCGCCCAGTCCGTCAGATCAATCATCATCTTTCAGTTCCTTTCCGTTCCGGTCGTACAATGTGTACGTCGTGCCGTCGATGCGGAGGCTGAGCCTTTCCAGTCCGCCGTCCGTACTGGGAAGCCGTGGAGCGTTTCACTGCCCCGCAGGTTCCGGTCGGAACCGGGTTCCGCGCAACCATACAGGCGGCTGCCGGTCTCGAACACGAGGCAGCAACCGGCAGTGGCACAGCCTCGTCGTAGGTCAACGGGATCACTCGTCCTCCACTTCGAGCACTTCGACGCCGTTAATGGAGGAGGTGACGCTTTCGTCGGTGTCGACGACGTCATAGAAGACCGCGCCTTCCCTCAGGGCCTTGAGGACGGCCTCGACCGTCGGCTCGCCCAGCTTCCCCTCGTCCCATTCGACGGAGAGGAGATCGCTGGTCTTCTTGGTGCAGTTTGCGCTTACGGTCAGATACTTCACTGATGTTCCTTTCCTGATGGAATCGTTTTCAGGCGATTCTATGCGTCCTCTTTTTCAGTTCAACGCGTCGCTTCAGCCCAGCCGATATAGCCGATGAAGGCGGTGAAGAACATTGCCGTGACGGCGACGGCGATGGTTTCAATCCTGCCTTTACTGCTCATTCGTTTACCGCCTTCTCACTGTCCGCGTATGCAAGCCATGCGTCCGCCAGGCTTGCCGCCGTCGGATACGTTCGTCCACGCCACAGGGCGCCCGTGACGCGGTTCTCGGCCCGTGACCAGACGAGCGTGGCGCGTGACCCCCGGTACAGTGTTCCCGGATTCCCGTTGCCGTCCAGGCGGTAAAGCATGATCATGGTGCCGCCGTCCCTGGTCTCCCAGTCCGCAAGGTTGAACGACGGTTTCAGCAACGGCTGCAGGTCGAGCAGCCATTGGATCTCCTTGTCTGTACGGTCGGCCATCACAGCACCTCCAACAGGCACGGGACGTCCATCCAGTCGCGGAACACGATGCCACCGCCCCACTGGCAGTACTCATGAGCGGGTTTGAACACGTGCAGTCCCGCAGCCACGCCCGCCCGGATGGTGTCGGGCCGGTCGTCCACGAGCACCGAGGCGCGCACATCCAGCTTGTCGCCGTAGTGGATGCCGTCGTAGGGGATGTGGTTGTCGGCGAGCCAGACGGGCAACGCCCCGCCGTCATCCTTGCGTGCGGTGGCGATGATGATGCGCCATCCGGCGTCATGGATCAGCCGCAGCGCTTCGTCCGCATGGGGGTATGCGGGCTCCAGTTCGTAGAGGCCGTTGTCCACGGCCTTGGAGTGGACCTTGCGGAATCTGTCCGGTCTGCCGGTGAACGGCCATCCGGGCGTCCAGCTGAAATCGTAATCCGTGGGGTCGGGGCACGTGTACTTGTCCCCCCACCGGTCCTGCACGTATCGGCGCAGCGCGCCCGTGTAGTCGCCCAGCGTGTTGTCGACGTCGATGCAGATGGTGCGCGGGTTCGGGGTCATCGTCCGGCCTCCGTTTCTTCACCATTGGACTGGAGTTGTTCGAGGGTGGTGGCGATGCGGTCGAGCAGGTCGTCGATTTCGTCCTTGTCATAGCCGTATATGGTGGTGGGGATTCCCCATGTACGGATTTCACGGGCTGTCAGAGCCAGTTTCTCGTTGGGGTGATCGAGGCTGAATGAGGCGAGTCGCAGCAGCGTGTCGACGTCCTGCTGCCGGTATCGGTCTCCGGGTTTTGTTTGTGGGCTTTGCCTGAGCGGCGTTTCGTCGAGCTGGATGCTCGTGATCGTGTCCGTCATCGTGTCTCCTTATTTTGTGTGGACTTTCACAGTGTATCACATGGGGTGTCAGACCACACTCGGAGACGCCACATTCACCAGCCCATCCAGCCACGGGCTCACCAAAGTCCACACCCCGAACAGAACCGCAATCCACATCAGCGCGAACAACACCACACGCACCCCCACCGGGCCGCACTGCAGACGCCACAACAGGATGAACACGTTCCCCGACCTCACGCGAGCCGGACGGGACGAACGCCACACCATCCAGCAGACGGCCAGCAGGATCAGCCAGACGGCGGCGAATGCCACGCAAAGCACGTTCGACACCGGCGCGTACCTGGAAATCGTCCGCACCGAACGGTTTACCGTCGCCACGGCCGACTTCACCGGAGTGGTCTTCTCCACATACTTCGCCAAATCGCGGGGCACGCCGTCCGACACGTTCGCCCAATACGCGAAACTCGCATGGACGATCAGACGCTCGGTCGCCGGGGTCGGGCTGAACATCGGGTCGCAGGTCGTCAGCGTGAGCATGCGGGCGTCTCCGCCCGGCGCATCCAGAACGCCGACGTCGCTCATGTGCGTGATCCAGGTCTTCTCCACCTGGTACACGTACCAGTGGCTTTTCGTCTGGATGATGATCGGGTCGCCGGCCTTGAGCTGGTCGGCGTAGCCGAGGTCTCCGGGCGAACGGTGCCCCGCGTAGCTGCTGTTCCCCACGCTTCCGGGCATGGCCGTGTCCGGGTAGTGTCCGAGACCCATGTTGTCGAGCACCACCTTGTCAGTGCCCTGTTGGATGGCGCGTTTCCAGTCGGCCCCGAACCGGGGGATGTACATCCATCCGACGAAGCCGCCCTCGCCCAGGGAGCCGGTGTCCGCGGGCACGTCCGACGTGTGGCCGGCGGCGATCCTGCTGGTGGAGACCATCTCGGTGGTGGTCCCCACGTCCTTGAATCCGGCGTTGCGGGCGATGGTCTCCTGCGTGCGGATGGTGTCGAGGCTGTTGCCCCCGTACATCCATCCAAGGTGCATGACGCCTATGGCGACGAGGAGGAACAGCATACTGTATACGGCCTGTATGACCAGCGTCCGCACGGGCGGGCCGGCTAGCCTTCCCCTGTTCCGCGCGTTGTGTCTTCCGCCCCTGATCTTCAGCGCGTCCGCCGGTTCGGGGCTTTCACCGTCGATGACGTCTTGGAATCCGCTCAACGTTCCGCCTTCCATAACTGGTTCGTGCCCAGCAGGCCCGCGAGCCGGATGACGGTCACGGCGACCGCCGCGGCTCCGACTCCGACGAGTGTCACGCGATCCATCGGGAGAGTGGCGGAACATGCCTGCGCGAAGCATACGAGGGCCATCAGCAGGTTTCCTGCGGACAACGCCTGTATGAGGGTGCCGTGGTCTTTCATGCCGGTGCGGGCCAGGCAGAGCATGACGGTCGCGGCCGTCAGTTCGGCCACTATGGGAATCAGACTGTCGAATGTCATCGCGTCTCCTTGTCGGATCGTTTTTTTGTGTGGACTTTCTCACTGTATCACTTCGGAACCGGCCGGGCATGAGGGGGCGTCCGCCGGCCGCAGGCTCCGCGTATAATCGGATGGGCTCGAAGACGAGCGCAATCGATGCGAAAGGAAACCAAGATGGACGACATGGACGGACTGCCGGCGGAGGCGGTCGAACGGATCTCCCACGTGCGCCTGATCATGGCGGAGCACGCGCTCGGGATACTGGACGACGTTGAGGCCGGGGCAGAGTTGTGCGCTCACTTCCTCCCGGAATAGTGACGCACTGCCGCCATCTACGCTTTGCGCTGAGCGGAGGCTTCCCGCGGAAGATGTTAAAGGGCCCCGATGGGAGAACCATCGGGGCCCAGTGTCCTCACAAAAAAGATGCACGTGAATCTAACAAGAAAACACAATGAACTTTTTTATGCACGCCTCTCGGCGCAATCATCTAATATAGACGACTCGATGGCGCATGTCCAGCATGCGGCGTGGCGTCGAAGAGTGGAACCAGGGGGTCGGCCTCTCCTCCCCTTTGAATGGAGGCTGACCCCCTGTCGTTTCCTTTTTGTGGGGACGCAATAGATTATGCGTGCCGGCCGTCCTTCCGGCAAGCCGGTTGGACGACCGGCCGCCGAATCAGTCGTTGTGGTTCTCGTAGTAGCCGCGTTCGAAGTCCTGTTCCTTCATGAGGAACGCGGTTCGGCAGGCGTCGATGGTGATCGAGGTGAATCCGGGACGGAAGCTGATGCGCTTGCGCGGGATGGGCTGTCCGCAGTACCGGTCGGCTCCTTCGGTGACGGGGAGCACGTAGCAGCCTTCGAAGTCGTATAGGCCATGTCCGCTGACGACGCGGGACTTGATGGGGCGGATGGTGCAGGTCTTGCCGGTCTTGCTGAGTTCGACGACTTCGTAGAAGTCGTTGAGGCTCATGCTGTATCCCCAGCTGGCTACGAAGATGTCCCCGACCCGGATGGCTCCGGTGCCGTTCTGTCGGGTTCGGCGCTCCTCGTTGCCGTTGTGGCTGGTTTTCTGTTCCAGGGTGATCATCGTGTTCCTCCTCGTTTGTGTGAACAATTACAGTATATCACGTGAGGTGGGTTGACGCCAAACACGAAAAAAACGGGACGCCACCAAAGTGACGTCCCGCACAGAATCAGCTGCTCACACGGCTAGAACCAGAACAAGATCAGATGCTCCAGCCATCGGAATGCCGCGCCCGGCGGACACTCTCGAACACGCAGCCCGTACCGGCCAGCGCCATGATCGCGGCGAAGGCGACGGCGGCGGTCATATCCGCGCCCGTCTGCGCCAGCGGCTTCGCGTC
>ERZ772885.1447-NODE-1447-length-14371-cov-3.002585_pt1 | contig 14371 bp, 10 predicted proteins | sample MGYA00580580_ERZ772885 | MGnify/ENA primary metagenome ERZ772885 (study PRJEB29015, sample SAMEA2737673) | human gut metagenome | biome: human gut; feature: human-associated habitat; material: faeces | place: China | collected 2012 ...
GGTCGAATCTTACAACGGCATTGTCAGCGGAAGCGGCAGCAAGATCACTCTGAGCGGAGACGGGAGCGGTAACCGGACCAGTCTGTCAGCCACTGACGGCGCTTCGATTTCTTTCGTGAGCGGCGCGAAGGGCGCTGAAGGAAACACGATTGAGCTGAGCGGGTCAGATATCTCGGCAAAAGGAGTTCAGGCATACGGCAGCATATATGGCGGCGTCATTACGCTGATCAGTTCTTCAGAGGGGTCCGTCAGTGACAGCACACTTGAAGTGAACACGGATTCCAACGGGAAACGGACGACGATGACAGCTTCTGACGGCGCCTCGATTCATTTCATAAACGGCGCAAACGGCGTTGAAAAATACACGATCGGGCTGGACGGGGCGGATATCTCGGCCGCAGGCGCACAGGCAGGCGGCAGCGTATACGGAGATATCACGCTGGTCGAATCTTCCCACGGCATTGTCAGCGGCAGTGGCAGCAAGATCACCCTGAGCAGGGATGGGAGCGGTAACCGGACCAGTCTGGCAGCCACTGACGGCGCTTCGGTTTATTTCGTGAACGGCGCTGAGGGCGCTGAAGGAAACACGATTGAGCTGAACGGAGCAGATATCTCGGCAAAAGGAGTTCAGGCAGACGGCAGAGTATACGGGGGCGCCATCACGCTGATCGGCTCCTCAGACGGAACCGTCAGCGGCAGTACGGTAAATCTGCACAGTGACGGAAGCGGGGCTGGAACCACGCTGAAAGCCACTGACGGCGCTTCAATTCATCTCGTGAGCGGCGCAAAGGGGGCAGAAGGGAACGCGATTGAGATAAACGGTGCTGCTATCACGGCTGACGGCGATCAGGCGGACGGCGTGACATACGGCAGCTCTTCCCTGATCGAATCTTTATCAGGCACGGCCACTGACAATAAAGTTTACTTACATTCAACTGGCAGCAGCATAACGTCTTTCCAAATCCAGGACGGGGCGGACATGACCCTGGTTTCCGGCGCGGGCGGAGTTTCCGGCAATCATGTGAGGATGTCAGGAGCCATTCTGGGCGTCACCGGCGGCGGCACCCTGTCCGCCGTTTCTTCCTCCGGCGGAACAGCGGAGGGGAACACAGTGGAAGTCCTGACAACGGACAAAAACGATCGCTCAAAAATTACGGCATCCGGAGGATCCTCTGTCACCCTGCTCAGCGGAACTGAACTGAAAAGCAGAACAATACTGGAAAACGGGACAGAACAGGAACAAAAGAACACCGTTTACATCGTGGGAGCGGATCTTGAGGTGACCGGCACGGGCGGCGGAGATTCCGGCAGGCTGACGCTCATGGCCTCACAGGGAAACGCGTCCGGAACCAGAATCGGACTCTACCGCAGCAATCACGATGCCGGAGAAGTACAGAGCTTTTTCAGACTTACTAACGGCGCGTCCTTATCCGGCCTCACCGCGCAGGGTAACGCCCAGGGCAATGACATAGAAGTTTCGGGTTCGGAAATTGACGTGGAGGGCGTCCTCTCATCGGATTCCGGAAGCACAACGGTCCTCGGCGAGGCGCGGCTGCTTGATGCCGGTGGTGAAGCCAGAAACAATACCTTTGAGTCGTACAGCGATACCTCCTACATAGCGAAGAACGGCGCGTCCATCTTCATGCTCTCTGGCGAGACCGGCGCATCGGAGAACACCATTGACTGGCACTCTGTTACGGTGGACATGACAGGCGCGGAAGGCTCGCTGAACGGGGAAAGTCAGATTTTCGGCGAAGCCAGCGTCGTCAGGACGAAAGGAGCGGCCTCGGGAAACACGTTCACCTCTGCCGGCTCTTCCTACACGCTCAAAAACGGCGCATCCCTGCACGTCATCTCAGGTCCGCAGGGCGTCACCGGAAACAGCCTCACATGGACCCGGGATCAAATCTCCGTGACAGGTTCCCGGCAGGAAGGAGAAGCCGTCATTCTGCTCTCCGATTCCGGCTCCGCGGAAGGCAATATCTTCTCGGGCGCCGGCGTTGCTTTCACGGCTGACGGCGCAGGCCTCAGCATTGTCACGGCACAGAACGATGTCTCCCGGAACAACGTGACGTTCTCGGAGAACAACGACAAACGTTCCACCATACAGGCCTTAAATGGAGCATCCGTATCAGTCTTCAGCGCGCGGACCGGCAAGGCCGCCGTCAACAACCTGACGGCCACGGACACTGACATCACGGGCGATGCGGCCATGACCCTGCTCACAACGCCCCGGGAAGCGGAGAAGAACATTTTCTCACTGACCCGTACATCCTTCAATGCGGGAGACAGCGTACCTGAAGGATCGTCCCTGACCCTTATTTCAGGACAGACGGCCGAGGACAATAACGTCAGCATCGCGTCTTCTGATTTTCACGCCGGAGGGAACATCACGGGCATCCATGCCGGCGGAGATTCCCAGAATGACGCCGCAACGTTCACGGACAGCACCTTCTCCTCTGCAGACGGCCTGGCGATCGGCATCGAAGCTGCGGGCAGCGCACAGAAAGACAGCTTTGTGCTGAACGGCGGCACGCTGAACCTCAGCAGCTCACTCACCGGCATCAGCGCCAGTGCCATCACCGGCAGTCAGGCGGAATTCACCGGCACCGTTACCGGAAAGGCCGGAGCCTTCGTGGGCATGGAGGCAGAAGGGAAGGCATTGGGCAACGAGGCCTGGCTCACCGCGCTGCAGACGGATGCGCCCGGCGCGATATACGGCACCCGCTCCGGATCAGAAGCCGAAGGCAATACCCTTAACGTCACAGGCGGCAGCATCAGCTCCGATATCTACGCGGCCGCCGCGACGGGAAACGGCGCAGCCGCGCATAGGAGCGGGCTGCTCATCGAAAACGGCGCGCAGCTCACGGGCTCCCGGCTCATCGCGGGCTTCGCCCGGGGCGATGTCACGGACAGCACGGCCGTTTTCAGGGATTCGTATGCCGCCGGCAGCCTTTACGGCGGCTATTCCGATAGCGGCACGGCCTCAGGAAACGATGTCACCGTGGAAAGCGGCACGATCGGCGGCGCTGCCGTCGGCGGAAGCTCGGAAACGGGCACCGCTTCCGGCAACAGCGTTCATGTGAAGGGCGGCACGCTCAATGGCGGCGCGGAAGGCGGCCATACCGGAACCGGCGATGCCACAGGCAACACCGTCCTTATCGATTCCGGCACCGTGCTCGACCATATCTACGGCGGCTTCACGGGCAGCGGCTCCGCCACCGGCAACTTCATCACGGTTACCGGAGGCACGGTAAACGCCGTTGTCGCCGGCGGCTATGATGACGGCACGGCCACGGACAACACGGTGACGCTCTATGACACGGCCGTCTATACGGGTTCCGGGCTCTACGGCGGCCTGAACGCCGGACCGTCTTCCGATGTGTTCACAGGCAATACGCTCAACGTTCACGGTCAGATTCAGGCAGCCACACTGCAGAATTTCCAGAACCTGAACTTCTACGATGTGGCTGATGATACAGCCAGCGTGGATCTCTCAAAATCCGCCGTCATCGGTGACGGCAAGAACACCATCACCAACGTGGCCATCGTCAGCCTGAAGAACCAGACGGGGGATATTCCCGAGGAATACGTCCTCGTGCACACGCCGGCGGCCTCGTCGAGCTTCAAAGGCACCAACCTCTACGTGAACGGCAATACGGTCGTGACCATTGGTCCCGACGGCTCCTATGTTCCCTATTCCGGGACAGTGGCCAACGACGGCACCATGGATAACGCAACCGGCTCTGCCGGCATGACGAAGTCCCAGTACGGCCTCAGAAAAGGATTTCTGACCTTTGACGTGGATTTCTTCATCAAGAACGGCCAGGATCTCATCGCCCGCTGGAAGAAAAACGCGCCTGTTGAGGTTGACCCTGAAACCGAACAATTCTCGGCTACCCGCCAGGCCAGAGCGGCTCTCATGGACGAAGGCGCTGACTTCGTGGCCGGTGAAGGCATTGACCGCGCGCTTCAGGCCAGCCAGTGCCTGCCCGGAGAACCCTGCGGAGCCAAGGCCTTCATGGCCGTGAACGGCGGCTACTCCACGTTCAAAGCCGGTACGACCATAACCATGGGCTATGGCGACCTGGTTGCCGGCCTCGCCCGTCAGTGCAAGATCGGGCCCATGGGGTATCTCGCGGGCGCGTTCTTCGAGACCGGCCTCGGCCGCTTCCACTCCGAATACGAAACGGATAATTCCCGCGCCATCGACAGCGAGGGGCATGACTACTATTACGGCGTCGGCGCCCTCGCGAAGGTCTTCCTCAACAGGGATGCCCTGCGGGGCCTCTATGCCGAAGGATCCATCCGTTACGGCCTCATGATGAGCGACTGGCAGAGCCACGACATCAGTATCAGCGGCCGCACGGCAGACTGGGATGGCCGGGCCCCCTACCTCACCGCCCACGGCGGCCTCGGATACATGTGGGACGTTACGGACAATGTGACGGCCGACGTGTACGCCAAGTACTTCTGGGGACATCTGTGGGGCGACGACGGCACGATCTGCGGTCAGAAGTTTGAGTTCGATGACATCTACTCGAGCCGCGTGCGCACCGGCGCACGCCTCAACTTCAAAAAGGATGAAACCTTCAGCTGGTACCTGGGCGGAGCCTGGGAACACCAGTTCGATGCCAAAAGCACCGGCAGCATCTACGGCTACGAAGTGCCCTCCACGGATCTCAGGGGCAATACGGCCATCGCCGAAGCCGGCATCTACTTCAGGCCTAAGGCGGACTCCGACTTTTCGTTCATGCTCGGCACCACAGGCTACTTCGGCGAGAAGCGCGAAGGCGTGACCGGGCACCTGCAGGTACGATACGAGTTCTGATCCGGTTCCCCACGCTGAAGCGTCAGGAGCCGGGAACCCGCGCGGGAAGGAGATACCCTCCCGCGCGGGCTCATGGCCGGAGAAAACCGCGTAGTCCTCTGTCAGCAATGCAAAAATGTTTGCAGCTGCAGAATTGCTACAGATATTACCTGACGGATCCAGCCGCTCCGGTTCCCTTCCGGCGGAACAAAAAAACATTCAGCACGTTTTTATCAAGATGGACAGAGGGGAACCATACCGGACACGGCACGGCTGCAGGCCCGGCACAGGAAGGGTCCTGGGGAAAGCCGGCAGCGCCGGCATGAAGAAATGCCCGGAGGTTCACGGCCGGCTCACGCGCGGACTGCGGGCGGCCGTATCGTATTGCTTCCCCAGCCCCGTGACGCGCTTTTCTCGTTCATGCCTGCTCAGTCAGGAGGGGACAGAAGGCGGCGGGCCAGGCTGCGCGGCCGCCTTTACCGGTTCCGGGAAACCGCACCGCGGACCTCCGGTGGAGGAGACAAAACAGGCCCGATTACATGAAATGAAAGTCCAGGGACCCCTCACATGGGACCGCCCCTGAAAGGACGCCCGCAGGTTAAAATCCCGCCGCGTCCTCGAAGATGCCGGCCAGCTTTTTCGGAGTCAGAAGTTTCGGCTTCTTTTCCCCTCCGTCCTTCCCGTCTCCGGAGCCGGCAGCCATGTCAGTCACCGTCCTGTTCAGGTACTCCGCGGCTTTCTTCCCGTCGAGGACGCCCTCGAGGTAAAAGGCGGCCGTGCTGATGAGCAGGCCGACAGGCAGAACCTTATAGGCGGGCTGTTTGTAAATGGCGGTCACGATGCGCTCCATATGCAGGACATCGTCCATGTTCTGGTCGAGCAGCCTGCAGAGTCCTTCCCTGTTCCTGCCGCAGGCGTTTCTGAGCCCGTCCGTCCAGCCCGCGATATAATACATGCGGGTATCCGGCTTCATGGTGTTCCAGAACCCGGCGTCACCCTCCGCGCAGCAGGGCACGGCGCTGAGCAGGATGAGCATGAGGGCAGCAAGACAGGTTCGCATGGAAAAACTCCTTTCGTTTTCCCGTATTGTACAGGGGCCGATCCCGCCCTTCAAGCGTAAAAACGGCAGTTTCCGAAACGTCATATTCCGGAGACGCAGCCCGGTTCACGATCCATGAAAGACGCCTTCTGTTGACGGAAGACGTCAGACATAGTAAAAAGACAATATTGTATTAACAGAAATTTTTATAATCTACCTATCCGGGGCAGAACCGAAAAGAAGGAAACATGAAATTCGGCATGCGCAGGCCAAGCCTCCGGGGTTCACTCAGCGCCAGAACCAAAGGCGCCTTCACACGCGCCATCAGGCGCGCCATCATCCCGGGCTACGGCAGAAAGGGCATGGGACTCCTCAGGGATCCCGCCCGCTCCGTGAGAAACAGGGTTTATCACCGGGTCACGTTCAGTTTCTGGGATCTTCTGAAACGCCTCTTTGGCTCCGGCCGCGGATAGGGAGACGGGGAGGCGCAGCCCCGCTCCGGGAAGACAGCGTCCGCGCCACAAAGCAGGGGCGCGTTCCCGCGCAGAATTTTTCCGGCGCCGGGGAAGCAGACAGAAAACAGAAGAGGGGACGGAAAAAGTATCTTCCGTCCCCTCTTCTGTGTATCACATCAAATCTTCGTCAGCGGGCATACGCTCCCAGTACACATGCCCCTTTTTCTTGTACTTTCTGAGGAGCACGTAGAAGCTCCCGGGGCCGCCGTCATGTTTCTGGGCCGTGCAGAAGGCCAGCACCACGCGCTTGAAGGGTTCCTGGGTAATCCAGCTCTTGAATTTCTCGCGCAGGATGCCGATGCCGTCGGGGCTGTTGTGGCCGCGGCCGGGGACCACGAGGATGCAGCGCATGCCGCGGAACCAGGAAGCCTTGAAGAAGCCGCGCAGGGTCTCGAAGGCCTGCTGCACATTGAGGCCGTGCAGATCCACGCTGGCCTCGGGGCTGTAGGCGCCCTGACGGAGCTTGTTCATGATCATGCTGTCGAGGCCCATCACGAAGCCTTCGCTGTACTCGTCCGAAAAGGACAGGGCAAACTCAAGCTTGCCGTCGATGAAATCCTGGAGCGGGTTGCCTCCCGCTTCAGGCGGATTGCCTCCGGGCGCGGTGGGGGGAAGGATCTCCCGTCCCGTGCCATCGAGGGGCTTCACGCCGTTCATGGCCTTGAAGAAGGCGGGATCGTCAGAATCGTCACCCAGGGCCTCGGCCATGGTCTGCTCTTCTTCCGGAGCCGCTTCGGCCTTCGTCTCTTCCGCGGGCTTCTGATGCCTGCGCCTGCCCTTCTTTTCCTTTTTGTCAGCGAGGGGAACGACGTTCTTCAGATCCACCTGGTCGGAGAAGGCGAAACTTTCGCGAGTGCGCGGCTCCCCGTGGGATCTGCCCTTCACGGCGTGGCCGCTTTCCTTTTCAGGCTCCACGCCGTCCATGGCGCGCAGGAAAAGTTCCGTGTCCCTGGCCTCTTCCTGGGACACGGGCTTTCTGGCCTTTCTGGCCCTGCGCATGAGGGCCTCGGTCTCGCGGCCGGCCGTACTTTTGGCCGGGAAGTCCTTCCGGCCCTTAAGCCCCCTGAAGGGATTGTTGGAAAAGCTTTCATCAGTCATGTCAGAACTCCGAAAAAAAAGCCGCAGGGGCTGGCTGCGGCTTCATAAAGTCTGAAGGAAAAGGGAGGCTGGCTACTTGCCGGCAGGGGCCGGTTCAGCCGGAGCCGCGGGAGCGGCAGGGGCAGAAGGAGCAGCGGGAGCCGCCGGGGCTGCGGGAGCCTGATCCTCGATACGCACGTTGAGGACGGCGGAATCCTTGGTCTCATGACGGCTCGTCACGTAGGTGTAGCTCAGCGAGGTCAGCACGAAGATGACGGCCATGAAGGCGGTCATTTTCGCGAGAAGGCTGCCCGCGCCGGAGCTGCCGAAGACGGACGTGTTGCCGCCGCCAAAGATGACGCCCATTCCTTCCTTGCCGGACTGAAGGAGAATAAGAATGACGAGAAGAACACAGACGACTATATGCAGGGCAAGAATGATGGACTCCACCGAAAAGCCTCCAGCTTAACCTGGTCTCAGGAATTGATGATAGCGAGGAAGCTTTTGGCTTCCAAAGAAGCACCACCTACCAGAACACCGTCCACATTGTCAAGTCCCAGGATCTCGTGGGCGTTGGAAGGCTTCACGGATCCGCCGTACAGAATGGGCAGTTCGGTGCAGGCCGAGGCAAACATGGTGCGCAGGTCGCCGCGGATAAGCTCATGGGCTTCCTTAATCTCGGCGGGTCCTGCGGTCTTGCCGGTGCCGATGGCCCACACGGGCTCGTAGGCGATGGCGATGGAGGAAACGGCGGTCTCCGAGGACTGGCCGGACAGGGCGCTGGTGAGCTGGCGCATGAGGACGGCGTTGAGGTGGCCGGACTCGCGCTCCTCGAGGGTCTCGCCCACGCAGAGCATGACCTTGAGGTCATGGGCCAGGGCGAAGTTGACCTTGCGGGAGATGAGTTCATCGGGCTCGTTGAATATGTGTCTGCGCTCGGAATGGCCGCACAGGGCCCACTGGCCGCCGCAGTCATGCACCATGGCCGGGGAAATCTCACCGGTGAAGGCGCCGTTTTCCGCGGGGTAGAAATTCTGAATACCCGTCTCAAAGCGGCCCATGGAGGCGCCGGTCACGATGTCGAGCGCCGTGGCAGGCGGGAAGATGACGACTTTACGGTCATCAGGAAGACTGGCGATACCCTCGGCCACGCTGCGGGCCAGGGCTTCGCCCTGCGCACGGGTCTCATTCATTTTCCAGTTTGCAGCGATAATCTTCTTCATACGATTTTTCCCCCGCTCTTTGAGGCTGGTTCAGGTTATGTCCGGCTTCCATGGTCATGGCCAGCGCGTCCTCCCCGTCGGCGTAGTAGCGGCGCCGCACTCCGGATCTGCGGAAACCGGCGCGCGTGTACAGGGACAGGGCCGGGGCGTTGCTGGGCCTGACTTCCAGATAGTAGAAAAATATAGACTTTTCCCTGGCCTGGTGCAAGATCGCTTGAAGAAGACGGGTGGCGATGCCCCTGCCCCGCATCTCAGGCTCCACGCCCACGTTGATGATCTCGAGTTCTCCGGCCACCTCGCTTACGGTGATGTAGCCCGCGAGACGGCCGTCCATGCGGCAGCCGAGCGAAAGGTACGGCGACCCTTTCCCGAGCGCCTTCGCGTACTGTTCCGCGGTCCAGAAGCTCGGAAAGCACTTCTCCTCGAGAGCGCTCAGCTCGGCCGCGTCTTCCGGTGTAAGCCGGCAAAGGACATACAATGAATCCCTTCTCATGGTCTCCCTCCCCAGTTCCTGAAGAGTTTACAACATCAGTGGAAGTCCTGGACATCAGGGGGCGCCTCCTCATGGTGGCGCCCGAGGAGGAAGCCCTGAAACAGGGCCTCTCCATCACCATGCTCTGCCTCCTGGCCGTGGACTGGCACCGCCGCGCCCTGGTGCGCCTCGATGACAGCGGGCTGGCAGGTTTTACCCTTGCCGTGCCGGGAAGGCCGGGCATCCCCTCCATGGAGGTCCTCGGCGCCGCCGCTCCCGAACTTCTGGACGAAGCCTTTGACGTGTCCTTCCAGGGGGTCAGCCAGCCGGGCAGCGCGGGCGGAAACAGGCTCGTCTGTTTCCTCGCGTCCGTGCCAAAGAGCGTGGCGCAGGACATAATCCCCGGACGGACGGCTTTCGTCTCCCCGGAATGGCTCCTCGCCGCTGCGGGCGTGGCCGGAAACACGGCGGGGACGCGGGCGCAGGCGGGAAGCGGTCCTTTTCAGGAAAACCTCATTCAGGGCGTCGCCCCGGATCTGGCCCGGGCGCTCACGGAAGGAGCCTTGCGGCTGCCCTCCCCGCGCACCAGAACCCCGCGCGCAGGGCGCGGCTGAAAACTATTTCGCGGCCCCCGCGTCGCCGGCATGCATGGCGTCCAGGAGTTCCTGATGGAAGCGGCCATTGCTTGCCACGATGCACTGCCCGGGACGGAACGGAAACGCACCAAGCTGAAGGCACCCATGACGGCAACGCCGGCGCCGAGGTTGGTGACCGTGCCGCCGGCCTCCTCAACGATGAGCCAGCCGGCCATGTAGTCCCAGGGGTGAAGCTCGGACTCATAATACGCGTCCTGCCGGCCGCAGGCCACGTAGGTGAGATCGAGGGACGCGGCGCCCATGCGCCGCATGCCCTGGGCTATGGGCAGGACACCGGCCATGCGGGCCACGACGGCGTCACAGGTCTCTCTGATGTCGTAGGGGAAGCCTGTGGCCACCACGGCGTCCTCGAGCTTCTCCGCCGCTGATACGGAGACGGGCCGGCCGTTCAGAAAGGCGCCCTGCCCCTTCACCGCCCACCAGGTCTCGTTCAGCATGGGGCAGGCGGTCATGCCGAAGACGGGGCCGTCGTGCTCCCAGAAGGCTGCCGTAATGCCCACAAGCGGAATGCCGTGCACGAAATTGGTGGTGCCGTCTATGGGGTCGACGATCCAGCACCTTTCCGGGAAGACCGGCTCTCCGTCGTTTCCCTCTTCGGCCACCAGAGGCACGCCTGGCGTCACCCTGCCGAGGGCCGCGCCCAGGGTCTGCTGAATCTTCACGTCCATGGTGGTCACGAGATCAATGCGGCCCTTGTGTCTGAAATGGCGCTCCGCGTACCACTGGCCCCGCAGAAGGCAGGCGCTCTCTTCGAGAGCCGCCAGCGCGCCCAGAACCTCTTTCTCCGAAAGCGGCATATCTGTCTCCCAGCCCCGTCATGGGGCGTAAAAAAGGGGAGACGCATGAGAGCGCCTCCCGTGTGAAATGCATGGACGGCGTCCTAGCTCAGAAAGACGCCTTTGTAATTCTTCCTGTCCTGCATGGCCTTTGCCGTGCCGCGGAGCACCGCGGTCAGGGGATCCTCTGTCACGAAGACATGCAGGCCCGTGCGGTCAGAGAGGAGTTCCGGCAGGCCCCGCAGGAGAGAGCTGCCGCCCGCGAGGCAGAAGCCCGAAGTGTAGATATCGGCTGCCAGTTCCGGCGGCGTCTTCTCGAGCACGCGCATGACGGCGGAGGCGATTTCCTCCACGGGCTCCTTCAGGGCGAGACGCACGTCCTCGCTGGTCACTTTTTTTGTCATGGGCACGCCGCTCACGAGGTCGCGGCCGGAGATTTCGGCGTAGTCCGGCAGATCCGGGACGGGCTGCGTGGAGCCGAGAAGAATTTTAAGATGCTCGGCCGTGTTCTCGCCCACGTCAAGGCGGTACTTGTCACGCAGCATGCGCAGCAGGATCTCGTTCATGGCGTCGCCCGCGATGCGGATGGGCTGGGACACGGTGATGGCTGACATGGTGATGACGGCCACCTCGCTGGTCCCGCCGCCGATATCGGCGATGAGGGTGCCCACGGGTTCGGTGACGGGCAGATCCGCGCCGATAGCCGCTGCCATGGGCTCCTCAATGAGGGAGACGCGTCCGGCACCGGCAGTGGCCGCGGCATCGATGACGGCCTTCTTCTCGACACCGGTGATCCCTGTGGGCACGCTGATGACGAGCGATGGCTTGACGAGATGCGAGCGGCCTATGGCCTTGTTCACGAAATAAACGATCATGCGGCTCGTGGTATCGAAGTCGGCGATGACGCCGCTCTTCATAGGCCGGATCGTTTTAATGCGCTTCGGCGTGCGGCCGCGGGCGCGCTTTGCCTCGCTGCCGACGGCGAGAACTTCGTTGTTTCTCGTGTCAATGGCCACCACGGACGGCTCGTTGACGATAATGCCTCCGTCACGGGTGTAGAGCAGCGTATTGGCCGTTCCGAGGTCCATGGCGATGTCCTCGGAGAAAAAGCGGAGAATCTTGCTCCAGAACATATCGGAGACCTCCTAGTCTTCCTGTTCGGTATGCGGAGGCTGATATGGGGACGCGTCAGGATCGTGCAGACGCGGGCCGTCCCTGTAGACCTGCGCCTTCGTCATGAGCTCGCGCATGCGCACCCTGAGATAGAGGTTTTCGAGATAGAGCGAGAGATGCCCGACAGCCTGTCTGAGGAAGGTACGCATGGTCTCGTCCACGGCGTGCGGCTGGGAATGGCCGAGGCAGATGACGCCGCGCGTGCTCTTGTTCACCATGACGGGCATGCAGATGACAGCCGAGAACTCGGGAAGGTTTTCGCTGTTGCCGAAGAGGGTCGGCACGCGGCCGTCCTCGCCGGTCTGCACCACGGGCTGCCCGTTCCGGAAGACCCAGCCTGCCAGGCCATTGGCCATGGACTGGAAGAAGGGTTCGTTGCCCTGAACGAGGCGCGGCCTGTTCTCGGATTCGATACAGTAGGACTCGCCGGGCACGTTGACGGAGGCGAAGGAACAGTAGTCAAAGCCCGTGGCCTCGGCCACGGCCAGAAGGAAATTCTTGATGTAGACCTGCCACTGCCTGAAGCGGAAACGCAGATCCTCGATGATGCCAAGCTGCAGATAATAGCCCGGGATCTCGCTCACTATGGCTTCGGCTCCCTTTCTGCGGCGTATGCTGTCGATCATGTCGGCGCACATCTGCAGGATATGGTGATCCTTTTCCGTGAAGGGATGGTTCCTCGACGTATCGGCGCACAGGGCCCCGCCCGTGGGCAGGGGGCAGCCGATAAAGGAGCGCACAACGGCCTCGCCGCCTTCGCGGTAGTAGTCAAGGTTGCTGTGCTCGCCGTCGAACTCGGGCACAAGAAGCGGCTTGCGGCTGCGCAGGATCCATCCCACCAGTCCCTGGCCGGGCGCAATGCGCACATCGGGGATGACGTTGTCGCCGGCGCTGCAGTAGGCGGCGAGGCGGGACGTCTCGGGCTCCTCCGAGCCCCTGGCGTCGGGAATAAAAAGAACAACCGTATTGGCATCGAAAATGCCGGCGACGAGTCCGAGCATCTGCTGCTCGAGGGAAGAGGTATCTGATGGCATGGCGTTACAGGCCTGTATAGTAGGCGCCGCTCCCGGAACGGGGACTTTCGGACCGCGCAGCCGTTCTGCGGCAGCGGCGGGCCCGCCCGGTGCCGCGTGTTGCTGGAATGGGGAGGGCCGGATTTCCGGCTTGTTCTCCAGTATATCTGACACCCCCCTTCCCTGCAATGGCAAAAGCGCGGCAGAAGGTCCTCCGCGCGGTACAAGTTTTCATACGGAACCGTTTTTCCTTCCTGACGGAAAAAATGGCGGAGCCTCCTGTTCTCCCTGTTCCGCCGCCAGTCCGCTCCCGGAATTTTTTGCGCAAGGGCCTTGAAATCTCGTCAAAAAAACTTAACTCTTACACCAATACCATACGATGGGCACAGTGACGCCCGGCATGGGAAATTTTTCACCAGGAAAACAGCGATGATCAAATGGCAGGATGTACTTACCCGCGGGGAGACGGCCTGGAAGGACGAATACACACCCGCCCTCGGCACCGGCCTGCGCACCCTGCCCGACATGCTGCGCTTCCTTGACTCCGTGCATATCCGTATGTGCCTGGCCAAGCCCTACGCGGACAACCCTTCCTATCCCCTGGTTGAGCCGAGAGAGCTTCTGCCCACGTTCGACAACCCCATGTACGAGTACAAGAACCTGCCCGGCTTCTCCATGGTGGTGTTCCACAGGCCGCTCAAGTATTTTGACGAGCGTTTCCAGTACGACAGGCTCCTTCCCCCGGGCGGAACGGACGACGGGAAGGCGGCCATGGGGCAGAACATGCAGACTTTCCTGGCGCGCCTTCCCCGCGTGCATCAGGACGTTTTCCGCATGCAGTTCTCCAAAACGAATCTTTCGCTCATGGAGAACTATCCGGCCCTCATGCCGTACCTCACCAACCTGGACCGGGCCCATGTCATCAGCCTCGGGCCTGACGGAACGTTTTTCCTCTCCGGCATCTTCGCCTCCTTCGTCAACAATATCGACTCCGTGCTCAAGCGCTTCGGCCTGCACATCGGCAAGTTCCGCCACGGCGACAGCGAGATGTACGCGAAGAACCGCATGTTCGTGTACCAGTTCCTCATGGAGCTCTACGGCTTTCCCATCGTCAGCGAGCGCCGCACCTCGGCCGCCATGTTCGCCCGCTCCCTCTACAAGCACGGCGAACCCTTCATCCTGCGCGTGCTCGGCCAGACGGACAGGACCATCACCACCTACATTTCAGACGGATCTTCGCATTCCTCCTATCCCCGCATCGAGAAGACGGCCCTCGTCTCCGTGGACGCGGATCAGGAGGAGGCGCTCGACGCCATAGGCAGGGAGGGCTTCTTCCTCGACAGCGAGCGCCGCGTGGTCATCCTGCGCGTGCACTACACCCAGCACCGCTACAATCCCGCCAATGTGCGCCAGGACCGCGCCCTCTCCGTCCTCTCCCAGGAGATCATCCACCCCATCACGGGCCGGGTGCTGAAGGGACTCAACATCATCAGGGACGCCACCAATATGTACCTGCGCCTCAACGACATGGTGCGCGGCGAGTACACGGGACGCGTGGTCTACAAGCGTAACGAAATCATCGAGTCCACGGACACCCACGAGAAGCGCCTCAAGGTC
>ERZ772885.1457-NODE-1457-length-14328-cov-6.288727_pt1 | contig 14328 bp, 13 predicted proteins | sample MGYA00580580_ERZ772885 | MGnify/ENA primary metagenome ERZ772885 (study PRJEB29015, sample SAMEA2737673) | human gut metagenome | biome: human gut; feature: human-associated habitat; material: faeces | place: China | collected 2012 ...
CCAGTAACTTTCATCCGGTCCAAGTCCTACGATCTGGTATGGGTTTTCTTCTTTGGTTCCGAGAAGTTCTTCTTGTTTGATCTTTTCGAAATCTGCAAATTCTTTATACTCCGGAATGCTGTATAATTCTTTTGCGTAATTCCAAAGGTTGTCATAATCCCTCAATGCCTTTCTGTTCAGTCTCTGTTTGAAATAATAGACTGCATCGAACCGGATCAAGATGTCGTATAATCGCTTGTCTTCCTCTGTAATCTCATTTCCTTCCAGGTATCTGTTGTCATTCAACAACTTTTCCAGATTATCGAGGATCTGAAATACATGATCATATGCTTTTTCATACGCTTCCTGCGTAACTGCTTCGCCGGCCGCTTTTATTTCTTTTTGTAATTCATCAATCAGTTTTACTGCCATTTTCGAACTCCTTTCATCGTGTCCGCCTATCTGGATATAATAAAAGCGGATACATCCTGATATCGTGTACCCGCTTCTTCTTATCTCTATCTTATCTCAGGTAACATGATATGCATGATTAACAAGCTGTATCCATCATCGACATCATACAGCAGCAACACATCATGTTCTTTTTGCTTGTTTCTACATATCTTCTTACCATCGCTTTGTTCTCCTTTTTTGTATTTTAGTTTTCCTATCTGTTTGATATGTTTTGTATTATATTCATATATTTCCTATTTGTCAACTATGTTTAGTATGTTTTTTATATTTTTATTTTACATGCGCGCAAGCGCAACAACATCGCATTCGTCCCCACATTCGCTTTTCTTTTGTCATTATCCTGCACGCTCCCTTCCGTTCTTTAAACTAAATAAAACCAATCCTTATATTTCCTATTATTTTGATAGGTTTTATGGATTGGTTTTATTATATTACCGCTATGTCATATTTGTCAAGTATGTTTTATAGTTTTATCTGTATATCAAATCAATAACATTTAATATTCCATAATGCTCCGCAACCATCTTCAGCCCTTTTTTAATTTTTTCATGGCTATAATTCCCGGACAATAATTCATCTTCCGTCAATTCATTTAGATATCCATAAAATACAAGCGCTTTTTCTAAAGCTCCTTCTTTATTCGCATCTACAAGTGTTAGTATTTCCTCTTCCAGCTTCTTAATATTGTTTATACCACTTTGTCCGTTCGCAGCTTCTAACATTTTTTTATTTTCACCTTTAATTGCTCCATCTGAAATATCTACAGGTGTACCTATATCCTTGTTTAATAATAATTTCACCATTGTTCTGATAACTTCATTATTTATTCTTATTATATAATCCTGCTCATACATATATTTCACTCCTCCGATTATTAAATCATTCCAAAACTGGATGTTCCGAAATTTTAATACTAGTGTATCTCCGAAAAATACTTTCTCTAAAATATTATACATCCCGGTATCTTCCCGTGTACACTTTTATATCACAAAAAGCTGTCTGGTTAGTTTTCCGATGAAATTGCATTACAGCTTTCTAATATTGCTGATCCTGACCGACCAAACGAAAATGTAACTTTGGATGTCAGGCTGGTAGAACGGAATTCTGTCTCTACACAATAACGAAATGATTAATAACTTTTTTATAATATGAACCATATAATAGAAATCGGTATTATCTGTCTTCTGTGATCTTACCGTCTTCTATATAAAGGATTCTTTCCGAATATTCCGCCACACTGATATCATGTGTAACCATGATGATCGTCTTGTGCATTTTAGAATGGATCGTGCTGAATACATCCATTACAATCTCTGTTGACCGGGAATCGAGGTTTCCGGTCGGCTCATCTGCAAAAATCACATCCGGCTGATTTACCAGTGCTCTGCAGATAGCCGTTCTCTGTTTCTCTCCTCCGGATAATTCATATGGATATTTTCCCAGAAGATTTTGGATTTGAAAAGAAACCGCCAGTTTTTCCGCTTCTTCTTTACATACTTTATCATCTTTATGATCAAGGATCATCGGAAGCATAATATTTTCAAACACAGACAATGAATCCAGCAGATAATAATCCTGATATACGAATCCCATGTCCTGACGTCTGATCCTCGCAAGACGGTCTCCTCTTAGTTCTTCGCTGTCGACTCCTTTAAAATACAATTTTCCTGATGTCGGACGGTCGATCAGTCCAAGTAACTTTAACAATGTCGTCTTACCGGATCCGGATTTTCCCATGATAGAGATAAATTCCTGTTCTCTGATTTCCAGATTGATGTCTTTTAGTACTTCAATTTCTGTCTCCCGCCGATCCGAAATCACATATTTCCGGGACATATTTTCCGTTCTTAATAATACATTATCTTTCATCTCTCATCCCTGCCTTTCTGGAAAACACCTGATATACTGCCACAACATACAGCATTCTTAAGAGAAGTACACCAGCTATTAACACCCCTTCCATTCGTATACACGTTTCTGCTATGGTCTCTGGAAACATCCTTGCTCTCAAAACAGCTCTAAGGAATAATACCATTGCTGCAAGCATGATACATGTCGGGGAAACATAATAGAAACAAATCTCTTTCCGATAAACCTTTCTTCTTTCTTTTCCACTCATCCCCAGATTTTTAAGAAATCTTTCTCGTAAAATAATTTCCTTTAATTCCATCTGACACATCGTATAGAAAATGATCATATCTACAATTATGACCATAATCATCAGATAACTGTTGATTAGAATTTTTACGGCCCTTTCTGATATGATATCTGCTTTTGCACTCTCCGAATCATAATGAAATCTTACGGTAGAATCATAGTTTCCTATATATTGGTGTGCCTCTTCTTTCTTTTCCAGCAACTGGTCTATCCGTTCCAGCATCTTATTTCTATTATTTATTCCTGATTTTACAGCTATCAACACCAGTTTTGTCGGTCCTTGGATTATCGTTGCTTCTCCGTAATAGCTCTTTGCATCTTCGACTGGAATTCCCCAGATTGCATCTGTTTTTTTCCATTCTTTTTCTGCCTTTTCAAAGTATTTATCCGAAAATACAACGATGTTCTCACTTTTTTCTGTACTATAGCATCCGGTCAGACTCCCTATTTCTTCTCCGGTTACCACTCTTTCTATATAAGTATTTTTCTTGTTTCCCCAGTCATACTCTGCGGCTGGTACACCTATGTGAAGATTTGGCCGGGATTTTCCATAAAACCAGTCCATCGGCTGTGCTTTTACGGAACGATCCTGCTGGTGTACCAAATAAACCTTTTTTCCTTCTGCGTCCAGATCCATCTTTTGGGCTTTATCCTCTTTATGGATTGCTTTTTTTAACCTGTGATATGTCGTCTCTGAAATTCCAATCTCCTGTCCCTGAATCCGTTGTTCCGCTCCCCTTTCGCCACGTTCTATTTTATCTGCCGTTGCAACACGCACCATCGGATATTCCTCAATATGAATATCTGACTTATATGTTTCTTTCAAATTCTTTAAAAGCTTTTCATCCTTATCATCTGCAATACACATAAAGTCATATGGATATAATGATGAGACCGGCTCTGCGGTAGCCGTACTGACTACCTGGAATCCAAAATAAAAACAGACCAGAAAATTCAGTATAAAGAACAAGACTCCATATCTTACAACCGTTTTAGACCGGTAATACAATTTATTGCGTTGCAGCAGATGACGGTAGTAGTTTCTTTCCTGCTTGTTCCGTATATAACTTAATATCAATGCCATACCACTTCGCAATATCAGATATGTTCCGGCAAAGAACAGACCAAGCAAATATACACTTTCATGATTATAAATTTTTCCATATTGTACTACGGCATAACTACAGCAACAGATTCCTATTACCAGTTTTCCACCCGTAAACTTTCCGGTCAGCTTTTCTTTTCTTACACTTTCCTGTGTACTGGTTATGATTCTAAAATCTGCTTCCAGTTCTTTCATAAGCAGAAAACTCAGTCCGTAAATTCCAAAAGAAAACAGACAGATCACCGGAAACGTAAGCTTTGAATAACTGCCGGCCTTCCCTTCTATACCGACCATATCTGTAATAAATTTCCGGAATATCAAGAACATCCCTTTTCCCACAAAGAAACCAATGAACGTTGCGGCCACATAGCAAATACCTGCTTCTGTCCAGATCATCTTCCTGGTATCTGACATTGATATTCCCATTCTTTTTAATAACATATACTGTGGAATACGTTTTCCAAGATAAGAAACCATTACCGTAATGATCAGAACGATAGCACAAAATAATAACAACATTCCCGCATAGACAAATTGACGGCTGATTCCGTCCTCCTGTAGAAACAATACCTCACTGGAATGCTTCGCCGAAAGGATCTGATAGCACATACTTCCGGAATATGCAATTGCAACTATCAGCATCTCACAGATAATTAACAATATTGTTTCTTTTCTGTTATACAGCATGTTTTTCCAGATGACTGTCTGGAATAAATTATTTTGTTTCTTTTCCGCCCGTAGATCTTTTATTCTCTGCATATTCCAATCCCCCTTGTTATTTTCTTAATGGGATTGTAAGCCTTCAAGTTACTTGAATGTCAATAGAATATACAGAGAACCCCGGAACAGACAATCACTGTGTCTTACTTTCTTTTATCATTTGCACAAAATATTCATGTACACTTGTGTCATCATTCAGCTCTGGATGAAATGCTGTCGCAAGCTGATTTTCCTGTCTGGCCGCTACCACTTTTCCATCTACTACGGCCAGTGTCTCTGCATTTCCATAGACATCAGCAATATATGGCGCACGGATGAATGTCATTGGAATCTTTCCAAGTCCTTTCATCTCATCTTCTGTGTAAAAACTTCCAAGCTGCCTTCCATAAGCATTTCGCTTTGCCAGAATATTCATCGTACCAAAGCATTGGACTCCATCTTCCACCTGATCTGCCAGCAGGATCAGACCGGCACAAGTTCCAAATACCGGAAGTCCGTCTTCAATCTTCTCTTTTAATATATCGTAAATATCCAGCTCGATCAGAAGCTTTCTCATAACGGTGCTTTCCCCGCCCGGAAGGATCAGTCCGTCAAAAGAACGATCCAGATCTTCTTTTTTCCGGATTTCAAAATGTTCCACGCCCAGGCGATCCAGCATCTGTCCATGTTCTAGGAATGCTCCCTGCATTGCCAAGATTGCAATTGTCATTTTACTTTCCTCTTTCTGCCATTAATAATTCAATTTCCTGTTCGTTGATTCCTACCATTGCTTCGCCAAGATCTGTCGAAAGTTCAGCGATCAGTTTTGCATCTGTGTAGTTCGTAACTGCTTTCACAATAGAAGCCGCACGCTTTGCAGGATTACCAGATTTGAAGATTCCGGACCCTACGAATACACCTTCTGCTCCAAGCTGCATCATCAGTGCCGCATCTGCCGGTGTCGCAACTCCGCCTGCTGCAAAGTTTACGACCGGAAGCTTTCCATTTTCATGAACATATTCCACAAGATCAACCGGAACCTGTAACTGTTTTGCTGCTTCGAATAATTCATCTGCTCTTAAGTTCTGGATACGGCGGATCTCCGCATTCATGGCTCTCATATGACGTACTGCCTGTACAACATCTCCGGTTCCCGGCTCGCCTTTTGTACGGATCATGGATGCACCCTCTGCGATACGGCGGAGTGCCTCGCCGAGATCTCTTGCACCACATACAAATGGTACTTTGAACTCTTTTTTATTAATGTGGTAAATGTCATCGGCCGGTGAAAGTACTTCGCTTTCATCGATATAATCAATCTCGATTGCTTCCAGGATCTGCGCTTCTACAAAATGTCCGATTCTGCATTTTGCCATAACCGGAATGGATACCGCTTCCTGAATGCCGCGGATCATCTTCGGATCGCTCATGCGGGATACGCCGCCTGCTGCACGGATATCTGCCGGGATTCTTTCCAGTGCCATGACTGCACATGCACCTGCTTCTTCTGCGATCTTTGCCTGCTCCGGAGTTGTTACATCCATGATAACTCCGCCTTTTAACATCTGTGCCAGCTGCTTATTTAATTCATATCTGTTCTCTTTCATAATTCCTGTACCTTTCCTATCTGTTTTCTGTGAATTTTCTTTGAGTCCTATCATACGCTCATCTGGTATTTTTAAAACAGCCAGTTTTTATGTTTTTGCACATGCCAGTTTCGCATAAAAAATACAGCAGACTTTTGCCTGCTGTACATTTTCTTGTTTTTTATTCATTTACATTTACAGATCCAGCTTGCTGCACTTCTCTTCATGATTATTTACCAAATCTGCAAGTGTCACACTATCCACATACTGGTCGATTACTTTTTTAAGTCCTTCCCAGAACTCAAGTGTGGAACACTGATCCTGTCTCTCGCAGCGATTCGGCACGTCATCCAGACACGCAATCGGCGCAAGGCTTCCTTCCGTTGTACGGATAATATCTCCGGCTGTATATTCTTCCGGCTCTTTCGCCAGCATATAACCACCGTTATTGCCACGATAACTTCTTACATATCCGGCCTTTGTCAGCATCGGCATAATCTGTTCCATATATTTTAATGTAATTCCCTGTCTTGCCGATATGTCTTTCAGACGAATATATTCCCCATTTGCATTCTCTGCCAGATCAATCATAATTCTCAGTGCATATCTGCCCTTTGTTGATATCTTCATAGTACTTCACCTTTCATCCAGGTCTCTTCTCCCGGTTCTTCTCCTACTTAATTACTATGATATCACATTTTTTGACAAATGCCAATCCTCCGAACCATTCGTCCGTTATCCTTTTTCGCCTTTTTTAATCCTGGAATGTCTTCAAAGCATCAATTGTTCTCTGAATCAGATCTTCCAGTGTCCATCCAAGCATATCCGTGACTCGCCGTTGCATGGATGATCTTCTCATCGATTCCCCGTTCTTTCATGATCTCCTGCGATTTGATACAGTGTTCTTCCGGATATTTCTCAAAATCCAGATCGTGTAAAAGTCCTACGATTCCCCAGAAATCTTCCTCATCCGCAAACCCGAGCTCTCTTGCAAAATAACGCATCGTATTCTCTACCGTCTGTGCATGCAGGAGATGAAATTCATCTTGGTTATATTCGGTTAATGATATCACAGAACTGCCATTTGTCAATCAGATATTGGATCTACTTTATTTTATACAGAGAATACATTGCAATGGAATCACTTAGTTTTTGTCAGAAATTTTTTGTAACTGCTATCAATCGCAAATGCTCCAAGCGGTGCAGTCAGTACAATTGCAAGCACTGCTACCGTCAGAACCACATCGCCACAGGCAAATCCAAGCGCCAGTGGAATTCCTCCGATTGCAGCCTGTACGGTTGCTTTCGGTGTGTATGCCATCATCGTAAATAACTTTTCTTTTCCATTCATATCCGTTCCAAGCAGACATACAAAGACCCCTGCCATTCGGAAGATCAGTGCGCCACAGATTAAAATGACTGCCTTGAGTCCTACATAAGACAAATATCCGATATTTACAGTCGCACCGACCAGTACGAATAAGAATACCTCTGCTGCCACCCACATCTTTCCACATTTTACTGCAATCCTTTTTGCAGCCACTTCCCTGTATTTCTGTAAGCCCACTCCCAGAAACATCACTGCAATTAACGCCGAGAACGTAATTGCAGTTGTCATATGATCTTCTGCCACTACCAATAAAAATGAAATACTGAGTAAGATTAATACCTTTACGGTATCCCGGATATGTACTTTCTCAAAATACCGTGCAAGAAGCCATCCGGCAAGTAATCCAATGATCATTCCCAGGATAATAGATATCGGAATATTCAGGAAACTCATAACCGATACGCTTTTTCCCTGCATAATCCCTGAAAAGGTCGTAAATAATACAATGACATATACATCATCTACCGAAGCGCCTGCAAGAATCAACTGTGGGATTCCTTTTTCCGTTCCATAGCCTTCTTCCATCAATCTTACCATACGCGGCACGACAACCGCCGGTGAAACCGCCGCAAGTACAGATCCTAATATTGCCGCCTCCAGCACAGAAAGTCCCAGTAACCTTGGTGCCAGCACTAACATTCCCAACAGCTCAAAAGTTGCCGGTACAAAGCACATCATTACCGCCGGACGCCCGATTTTTTTCAAACCGGAAATGTCAAGCCCTAATCCGGCCCTCATCAGAATAATGATCAGTGCCATCTTCCTAAGTTCCGATGAAATATTTAACAGATTTTCATCCAGAAGATTCAGCACATACGGCCCCAGAACGATACCGGTGAGAAGCATTCCCAGAAGCCCCGGCAGTTTTAATTTTTTACAGATCCAGCTCATCCCCATACCACAGAGCAGGATCAGCGCAACGCTTAGTAACATTTTATATTCCTCCTTATCTACAGAATCTGCCACTGGCAGTTTCTTTCAACCGCATAGCGATCTATAAACGCAGAAAAAGCTGAGACTTTCTGCGTCATTATTCGCAGAAGTCATCAGCTTTATAAGCGGTTCTAGTATGATCACTAAGGGAGAACTTCATTCCCTTCTAAAAGTTATAACATACCTGTATGGTATTTTGCAACTGTAGTTTCAATTTTAATACCTGTCCATCTCCTTATCACCGTCATTTTCTTTCTTAAACCAGGATAACAGATCTCTCCTCATCAGCTTTTCCATCAGGTTCAGATTCGGATCGGAATGCTCCAGTTCTCTGGAATAACGATATACGGTATCTATCACATCCTCCATCTCCAGTGTCTTCTCATTCTTCAGCCACTGTGCCAACAGAAGTTCGTGGATCAAAAGTACACTGACAACCGCCATCTGTACCTTTACATAAGCTTCCCCGTCATACACTGCACCACAGAAATAAGTGCTGATAAAGTACACCAGTAACTGCTCATACTGGATCTCATAATCTGGCATATATGTATTCAGCCATTCGTGAAATTCTCGTTTGTTCTTTGCATACTGTTCTTTGTACTTTGTACATTGTTCTTCACTGTCGCTGCAACCAATATCTCCGTAAAGTAAACTTTCTGCCTCAAGAAGATGCGGTTCCCAGTCATCCCTTAAGCGTTCCATCAGATACTGATTCCGGAACATTTTCTTAATAAATGCATAGTTCTCATCTTCTGATAATTTTGCTTCTACAAACTGTACTGCCTTCTCTGTCTGATATTTTTCAAATACATCATCAATTGAAAAGATATCTTCTCTCTTGATCCGCACCTGCAAGTCATGTGCAATTGCCAATACCAGCCCCACACGCAAATCCAGCTTCTTATCTCTGTCCTGAAGAATATCGATCATCACTTTTCTTGCATCTACCAGTTTTGAATACAGAAACGGGTCAAAATCATCATATTCTTCTTCCTTGTTACTTTCATAAGTCAGAAAACGCACCGGTTCCTTTTTACCAAGCAGAATTCTTGCTACCTCCGGACAGGATACAGACAGCGTCATCTCCCGGACATCTTCGAATTCTTCTACGTGTCTCGGATACATCTTGCAGGTCCGGCACAGGCTTTTCTCTCCGAGCGCAGTATACATATCACAGAGATTCTCATCATTTAAAAAGGCACATCGCTTATTCTTGTCCTGCTTAAATGTTCCCTCTTTCCAGTTAATGGACCGTCTTAATCTTTTTCTGAAAGATCCGGTTACTTTTTTGTATTTTTTCAGTGCCGCCTCATCTGCTACGATCTGCCAGCCGGCACAGCAGGTATCTTCACATTCTCCTGCAATACAGGAAAATTCATGATAATAATCCGGAATTGTATATAACATTGATTCTTCCTCCAGTTTTTATACAAAATCAATTCAACTTTGAGCATTATACCACATAATTTTTTCTAAAACAGCCATTTCGTTTGAACAGGTGCAAAAAGCACAAAAAAGCCCCCGGGCACTTTAGGAGGAAAAGCCCGGGGGAATCGCATAACTTACATTAGTATATAAATGGATTCTCAAGAATTTATTTTTATTATTATCTCAGTTTATTTAATAAAACTTACATGCTTACAGATCTCTTCTGTAGCAGCATCTTTCTTCTTATTGTATTCAACCTTTCTTTCTTCAAAGAGGTTGTCTCCGTTTGCATCGATAGAAACGATCAATGGTCCGAATTCTTTTACGCGGCAGTTCCAGAGTGTCTCCGGCATACCAAGATCTCTCCACTCGGCTCTTACGATCTCTTCTACTTCTGTAGCAGCTACTACAGCGTTACCTGCAGGGAATACGCAGTGGATTGCTCCGAATTCTTTACATGCACGCTCTGTATTTTCTTTCATACCACCTTTACCGATGATCACACGTACACCAGTCTCTTTTACGAATTCATACTCGAATTTTTCCATTCTCATACTTGTTGTCGGTCCTACAGAAACCATCTCATAATCATCCTCTGTACCCTCGATCTTACGAACGATCGGGCCGGCATGGAAAATTGCCTTGTCTTTAATATTATATGGAAGCTCTCTTCCGTACTCAACGAGTCTGCGGTGTGCAACGTCACGGCAGGTCATGAGATCGCCGTCCAGCCAAACAATATCTCCGATGTGGATATCTTTCAGGTCTTCTGCGCTTACCGGTGTAATCAGAACTTTTTTATCTCCTCTAATTTCGATCATAATTCGTACCTCCGTTTATGCATTAAATTTCCAGGTGGAATGTGTATCACAAGTTACTGTCAGATCAGGATTTACCACGATATGGCCGCGGCGGTGGGACCAGCATCCCACATTTACGGCAACGCCGATCGTGGATGGATGGCGGGCGGTGTTTTCAATGTTTACACCCATAACGGAATATTTTCCGCCCATTCCCTGCGGTCCAAGGCCGATGGCATTGATGCCGTCTTCCAGCAGACGCTCCATTTTTGCTGCATTTGCATTTTCATTGTGGGAACCGATCGGGCGCATCAGCGCTTTCTTTGAATTTAATGCTGCGGTTTCGATGGATGTTCCAACTCCAACGCCGACAAGAAGCGGAGGACACGCATTTAAGCCGTAGCTTGTCATCTGATCCAGTACGAAATCGGTGATTCCTTCATATCCTGCACCTGGCATCAGAACCATCGCTTTTCCAGGAAGCGTACATCCGCCGCCTGCCATGTAAGCGTAGATTTCGCATTTGTCACTGTTCGGAACGATATCCCACCATACGGTCGGGGTTCCTTTTCCTACGTTTTTCTTGGTATTGTACTCATCAAAAGTCTCTACCGAGTTGTGGCGGAGCGGTGCTGCAAAGGTAGCCTGTACAACAGCCTCTTTCAGCAGGCCTTCCAGTTCATTGATGTACGGAAAATTCGTTCCGCATTTCAGCCAGAACTGAAGCACGCCGGTGTCCTGGCAGCTCGGACGGTTTAATTCCACCGCCAGTTTCTGGTTTTTGGTCATCGTCTCATACAGTGCTTTCGGAAGCGCTGCTGTTTCCTGGGAGCCCAGCTCCTCCAGCTTTGCAACTACATCGTCCGGCAGCTTTTTGCCGATGTGGGCAACAAAATCAGCTACCATGTCTGTTAAAACTTTTACTCCATTTTCGTTTGTCATAATATACCTCCTATGAATGATTTTCATGAGTGAACTTTGTGGTGCGGGGCAGGAATTTTCTGCCCCTTGTAGTGTGTGATACCTGTTTATGCGAAGGAATGCTTATCATGGATAAAAAGGAAACAGGATGGGCAGCAGTATCATGCAGATTGCAAAGGATACGAGGATCAGAGGCAGGCCGGATTTTACATAATCCTTGAATTTATAGCCTCCGAGTCCGACTACCATCGTGTTTGCAGGCATACCAATTGGTGTTGCATACGCGCAGGAACCGGCGATAACAGTTGCAATCACAACGGACCGCGGGTCTGCTCCAAGGCTGTTTGCAAGAGAAACAGCGATCGGAATCATAAGTGCCGTAGTGGCTGTATTTGACATAAAGTTGGTCAGTACACAGGTTACCAGGAAAATTACCAGGAGAAGCAGAATCGGATTTGGATTGGATCCGAGCAGACCGACGATTTTATCGGCGATCATACTTCCTGCCCCTGTGACATCCAGTGCTTTTGCCAGGGAAAGAGAGCCTCCAAAGAGGAGAACTACTTTTAAGTCAATGGAATTCAACGCTTCTTTTTCTGTCAGAACCCCGGTCAGCACCAAAAAGAGTGCGCCAAGACAGGCGGAAAGCTGAATGCTGATTCCAATTAATTCTTCGAAAATCATAGCGAAAATTACAACGATCAGAACAACAAGTGAAATGATCTGTTTCCATTTCGGAACATTGCTGAAATCTTTCTGCTCTTCCAGGTTCTGGGCTGCTTCGTTCTGATTCTGCGTAAGAAGTTTATATCCAAAACAGACGAAGTAGAGGATTCCTATCAGCAGCATCGGAATTCCGATTGGCGCGTACATGAAAAAGCTGGTTTTGATTCCCATCTCCTGCAGTGCATTGACGCCCATCAAATTTCCCGGCGCTCCGATGATAGAGAGGTTTCCGCCGAGGGCTGCCGCGAATACAAGCGGCATCAGCAGGTGGCTTCTGGAATAACCGGACTCATCTGCGATTCCACAGACAACCGGGATCAGTACGGCAGCGGTTCCGGTGTTGGATAAGAATCCGGACATCACGCCGGCAATTACCATAATGGCGATGATCAGTGTTTTTTCGGTTTTGGCAAAGCGGGTTACAAGTCCTCCGATTTTGTTTGCCATTCCCGTCTCGAAAAGTGCCTGGCCGACAACAAACATGCCGATGCAGAGGATAACGTTGCTGTTTACGTATTGAGAGAAAGTCGTTGATACATCCAGAATTCCGGTGAGAGTCAATCCAAGCGCACAGATCGAAGCTGTCAGACCCAGCGGAATTTTCTCCAGAATGAAGCTGACAATCGCAAATACCAGAAACAGCAATGTGATTGTGGTTTGAGACATTCCCAAATCTCCTTTCGTTTTTTCAGTTTTCTTTTTCTTGAAAAGCATCGGCCGAACACGTTTCTTTTGTTACTTGTATTATACGGCGTGTACTGGTTAAAAAACAAATTGGTGGAATACATGACCCCATAAAAAATTTTTATATTCGCAAAACAGGGGCTCTTTTTTTGTGCATTTTTACCTGGTTTTGCGGGAAACCGAAAAAAAATATAGAAACATTTACGTCTCTATGGTATCTTAATGGTAATATAACGTTGTCTCAACGAACATTTGGAGGGGAAAAATGACTTTAAATCAGCTTCGTTACTTCTGTATGGCAAGCCGGTGCCACAGTATTACAAAAGCAGCCGAGGAATTGTACGTGACGCAGCCGACCGTATCGGTTGCTATCCGTGATCTTGAAATTGAATTCGGCGTCAGTCTCTTTTCCAGAAAGGGAAATCAGTTAATTCTGACGCGTGAAGGGGAGGAATTTTATCAGAAAGCAAATTATATTCTCCAGTACTGCAATGAGCTGCAGGCGGATTATTCCAATCTCTCCCGTGTGCGCCCGCCGATCCGCATTGGTATTCCGCCGATGCTGAGCACCGTCTTTTTTCCCGAGCTTCTTCTCGCTTTTTCAGAAGAGCATCCCGAAATTGCGGTATCTCTTGAGGAGTATGGTTCGGTCCGTGCCTGTAATCTGGTGCAGGATGACACACTGGATCTGGCGCTTGTCAATATGGAACAGTATAATATTGATAAATTTCACCATGCCGTTCTTGCGGATGACCAGGTCGTATTTTGTGTAGCAAAAAACCACCCCCTGGCAGGCAGAGAAGTGGTTTCCATTCAGGATATGGCAAAACAGCCCTTAATTTTCTTTAATGCTGACTCGGTGCAGAATCAGCTCCTGAAGCTGCGGTTCGAACTTGAGGGGTATACACCGAATATCATCATGCGGAGCAGCCAGATTTACACGACACTGCAGTTTTTAAAGACGGGCCGCTATGCCTGTTTTCTGTATTCCAGCATGACTGATAAATTTCCGGAAATCATCGGCATTCCGATGCAGACACCAATTCGAGTGAAAATCGGCATGATATGGAAGAAAAGCAGATACATCAGCAGCGATATGCAGACGCTGATCTCTTTTACAAAAAAGTATTATCAGATGCATTCGTTGATTCCATCGGACAAAAAAACGAACGGGGATTGAATATATCCCCGCCGTTTTCTGTAATCTTTTTTTATTTCTCTGGAAAATCGTATCGTACAATCTCACAGTTTTTCACACCAAATGCCGCATATTCTTCATTCGTCATATCGTGAAAATACGACTGCACGACACGCGCAATGCCGTTGTGTGCGACGAGAATATACGTTTTTTCATCGGATTCTTCCCGAATTTCATCCAGCAGATTATAGATTCTCTGCGCCAGCCGCAGAGTCGATTCGCCGCCCTCGTGGCTCATTGCGAAG
>ERZ772885.1462-NODE-1462-length-14263-cov-61.656180_pt1 | contig 14263 bp, 10 predicted proteins | sample MGYA00580580_ERZ772885 | MGnify/ENA primary metagenome ERZ772885 (study PRJEB29015, sample SAMEA2737673) | human gut metagenome | biome: human gut; feature: human-associated habitat; material: faeces | place: China | collected 2012 ...
TATTGCGATGTTCTTTTCTGCTTGCATTTAAGATTTCGTCCTTTTTCATAAAAACGCCTCCGTGCCAAGTTTTCTTTGCATATTTTAATTATACACATGCCAAGTTTTCTTGTCAATAGAGTTCATAAAAAAGTCACAACCGATATAATAGGTAACTTTTCTACCACTTCGATTATACTCACGACTTAATGACTTCTTGAATACTTGCCGAAAAAGAAAAACCGCTGTGCAATCGACAGCGGTTCATCGTCATATTCTGTTTTCAAAACAGCCAAGCAAATAATGCTGCTGCAGCGACAATCAAGGCACTTCCCGCCAGTGATAGCAGCATCGGTGCTGCAAATGGGCATAACAGCAGCGCCACAAGCGCCGAAGCTGCCGCCTGTGCATAGCTGCCATCCAGCAGCGCGAGGAAGGCAGCAAAGCCGCCCAGCCCGGCAAGAACCATACCAATGCTGCCGCAGATTCCATACAGAAGATTAAGTACAAATCCTGCCACATACAACAGCACAATCACGGGCAACGCAAGTAAGCGCACAATCCACAGTACAACGATGTTGCTTCTTAAGCGAGAAAACATTGACACCCCATCCATTCTTTCAGCAGTAGATTAACTCATTCAGCACAATCTCGGAAGCCACATTCTGCACATTGTTCATCTGCTGCACCCAAAGCAGCTGATTTTCGGCTTTCAGTTCTTCCGCTATGCCTTGCTGCTCGACAAGCTGCTTTACAAGTTGGGAAAACATAGAATCCGCTTGCTCGTTGATTTCCCCAAGATGTTCGTTCAGCTTATCGGTAGCCAGCAGTTCTGTGTACAGCGTTCTCCGGCATTTTCGGAGATATTTCAGCCGCAACCGTTCCCATTTCAGGTCTGCGTGTTCACTGGTGATGTGCTTTTTCATAGCGTCTGCTCCTTTACTCTTTTCTTGTGATAGGCTTCCAAGGTTACTTTATTGTGGTTCTTTTTCCGGCAAGCATCGGAACAAAACTTTGACCGACTGCTCTCAGGCCAATAGGGATTACCGCATATTGCGCAAATGCGCTGGCGGTAATAATGCTGCCCGCGCTCGGCTTCGCGTTCGGCTTGCTTCTGATCCAGCCGCGATTGGTGGCAGCAGCCCTCTGAACAAAAGGTTTGGTGACTGCTGGCTGGTATAAATATCTTGCCGCATTGGGGGCAAACCTGCTTTTTTACAAGCTCGCCACCGTTTGCCGCGAGCCTTTCAGTCTTGCGTTTTGCCCGATAGGCTTTCTCCCTTGCGCGCTGCTTTTGCAACCGTTCCGCCGCTGTCTGTGCTTCCTGTGCCTGTATCTCGGCAACTTCCTCCGGCGTGTAGTCGATGTTGACCTGCCCAACATAGTTGAAGTAAATATCAACCTTTTGGGTTCTTGCCCGGCTAACGCCCTCCGCTTCATAAACCACGATTTTGTCTATGAGTTCATAGAACATTAAGTCGGAGATCTCCGTAGGATTTTTGCACTTGCGGATCAGCGCTATAAACTGCTTAATATCCCCGGATTTTTCTCTTTCCTCCGCGAGAACGCTTTTGATTGCGTCCATTTTGGTTTCGAGGTCTGTCTGCTCGACATCGTACTGCTTCATAAGCTGCCTGTACTGTCTTTCAGATAGCAAGCCAGACATCAGATTTTCATACAGCCCGCGGACAAGGTTAGACAACTCGTTATACCGTTTCTGGCAGCGTTGCAATTCAGATTGCTGATTTTTCGGCTCTGTTTTCAGCCTTTCAATCCACAGCGATTGCAATTCGGCTGCAAAGGCGTTCTCGTCCTGCAAAACAAACCGGGAAAAGCGCTTTACGGAAGATAATACCAACGCTTCAACATTGTCGGCGCTGATAGAATGTGCCGTGCAGCTATTTACTCTGCTTGCATATCCACCGCAGCGATAGGAATACTGCACAGAACCGTCCCTTTTACTGTAATGCGTCTGAAGCGTCAGCCGTCTGCCGCAGTCGGCGCAGTATAGATAACCACTCAATCGGTTGGTGTGACTGCCCCAAGCCGCAGCCCGCTGCACACGCCTTCTGCGCCTATGTACGCTATCCCATAGCTCCTGCGATATGATAGGCTCATGTGTGTTTTGGAACAAATACTGTTCGTCTTGGGCTGTGCTTTTTCGCTTATGCAGTTTGAAATTAGTGCCTACCGTTTTACGCAAAACCGTGTGTCCAAGGTACTCTTGTCTTTCCAATATGCCCCTAACCGTAGACATTCCCCACAGGTTGGGATTGGAATACTTCTGCCCATTGTACTGCTCCGGGTGGTATTCCTTTGCGTAGGCAGATGGAATCAGAATCTTTTCTTCCGTCAGCTTTTCCGCGATTGCTCGCGTACTTTTGCCCTCGTTGGCAAGTAAAAAGATACGCTTTACAACCTCGGCAGCAACAGGATCAACGACAAGCGCTTGCTTATCAGACGGAACACGGTTATACCCGTAGGGAATTGAACCGCTGCAACGCTTGCCGTCCTTCATACGAGCATCAAAAACGGAACGGATTTTGTTGCTTGTATCCTTGGCATACCATTCATTCATAATGTTCAAGAATGGAGCAAAGTCGTTGTCGGAAGCCTTGTTGCTGTCGATGCTGTTGTTGATTGCGAGGAAGTGGACTTTTTTCTGCGGAAATAGGATTTCCGTATAAAAGCCAACCTGCAAATAGTTTCGTCCTAAGCGGCTCATGTCCTTAACTATAAGGGTTTCCACATTGCCAGCTTCGATTTCACTTATCATTGCTTGGAAGCCGGGTCGATTGAAGTTCACCCCGGAATAGCCATCATCGGTGAAATGGCGAATGTTTGTATATCCGTTTTTCTGAGCGTAATCTTCCAAGTATTTCTTCTGATTGGTGATGGAATTCGACTCTCCCGACAGGTCATCATCGCGCGATAATCGTTCATACAGCGCTGTTATTTTTGAATACCTTGCTATTATCTCCACCACCTTTCTACCGTTGGGCTTTTACTTTTGGTCGTTTAGATTTATCGTCCTATTAGAGTGTACCCCTCGGGGGCAAGTTCAATCGCGGTAACGCTCTCGCCAAACGTAGAGGCCCACGCATCAAAGTTCAGCAGGCCTTCCTGCTCCAAAAGCCCATATTGCAGATACCGCATCATGATGTACATCTCGGTCATCGAGTTGGAAATCGGCGTACCGGTGGCAAACACGATGCCGTGCCCGCCGGTCAGCTCGTCCATGTACAAGCACTTCATGTACATGTCGCTGGCCTTTTGGCTTTCGGTCTGAGAGATACCGGCAACGCGGGTCATCTTGGTGGTGACCATCGCATTCTTGAAATAGTGCGCCTCGTCCACCATCAGGCTGTCCACGCCCAGCTCCTCAAAGGTGATGACGTCATCCTTGCGGCTCTGGTCGTTGAGCTTGTCCAGCTTCCGTTGCAGCTGCTTTTTCATGCGCTCCATCTGCTTGATGGTAAAATTCTCGGCGCGCTGGGCCTTCAATGCAGCGGTCTGTGCCACTACATCGTCAATCTGCTTTTGCAGGTACATTTTCTGCCGTTCATCGGAAAGCGGTATCTTTTCAAACTGGCTGTGCCCGATCACAATGATGTCAAAATTGCCGGTAGCAATGCGGGCGCAGAATTTTTTGCGGTTGGCCTTTTCAAAATCCGTCTTGCGCGCTACCAGAATTTCCGCGTTGGGGTAGAGCAACAGCGCCTCGGACGCCATCTGCTCGGTCAAATGGTTGGGCACTACGATCAGCGTTTTATTGCAAAGACCCAAACGTTTTTTCTCCATGGCACTGGCGACCATCTCGAACGTTTTCCCAGCCCCCACCTCATGTGCCAGCAGTACGTTGTTGCCGTACAGCACATGGGCAATGGCATTGCGCTGGTGGGGCCGCAGCGTAATTTCCGGGTTCATGCCGGGAAAGCGCAGGTTGCTGCCGTCATATTCCCGCGGGCGAATGCAGTTGAACTTGCTGTTGTACAGGCTTACCAGCGCCTGCCGCCGCTGCGGCTCCTTGAAAATCCATTCTTCAAACTTGTCTTTTATCAAGCATTGCTTTGCATAGGCAGCCTCGGTGGCGGCGTGGTTCAGCACGCTTTTTTTGTTTCCCTCTGCGTCGGTAACTGTATCAAACACCTGCACAGGCCGCAGGTTCAGCGCGGCCTCTGTGATTTCATAGGCATTCTTGCGGTTCGTGCCGTAGGTGACGGTTGCCTTGATGCTGCCGTTGCCGTAGCGCTTGTTCGTGATATTCCACTCACCGGTGAACGACGCAAACAGCACCTTCACGGAAAGTCGCGTTGACAACGGCGGCTCCAACAGCTCCATGAGAAAATCCTGAATATATTCAGGCGGTATCCAGGTGGCACCCAGCCGCACAGCAATCTCGCTGGCGTCGAGGTCCTTCGGCTGTACCTGCTCCAGCGCCTTCACATTGACCTGATAGTCCGGGACGGACGTAGCGGCCAGCCGGGCAACGGCCAGCTTTTGCCGTACATTGCCGGAAAGATATTCGTCAGCCGGCAGATAAACCGCCTCGGATTGCTCCGGGTCACGGAAGATAACGCCGGTCAAATCGCGGACGATTTCGTCCTGCGATTTTCCCGTGACCTGTGCCATGTAGGCAAGGTCCACGCGGGCCTTCTCGGTTAGGCTCAGCACCAGCGCTTCATCGGCGGTGTCCACATGGTCCACCACCTGGGCCGGGCGGATGGTCCGCTTCGTGAACATATCCGTCTTGCCCCTGTAATGGCCCTCGCTGTCGATGTCCTCCAGCGAGCAGAGCAGGAAATACCCGGAATCCTCACGGAACGCCGAAGCCGTGCCGCGGCTGTTGATTAGCCCATACGTATCGTGGTAGGAATCATACTCGGCGGTCAGCTGCGCTTGTAAAGCGGCAATCGTTTCATCGGGCAGATTGTCCAGCTGTGCCCGAATCAGCTCTCGGCAGGTATCCCGCAGAGGAACCAGCGCCCTGATGCGGGCTAACGCGGAGGTGCTGGCCTTCACGGCGCGCATTTTGGAATTCTCACGGTAATAAACTGTGTCGGCTTTAACAACATAGCTAAAATTTCGCGTGCCGGGGTCAGCGTCGAACGTGTCGCTTTCCTCCTGCGCGTCCTCCCGGTCATCCGCCAGCGTGTACTCGGCCTGTAAATTTGCAAGGGCTGTGTCAAGCTGACCTTCCAGTGATGTGCCATTTTCCAGCGGTGCGCAGGTGGGGCGCTGCCCGTAGGGGCCGCTGACCATCTGCATCTCGCCGCAGATCATCTCGGGATGATCGATGAAATACCGGTTCAGCGGAATGCCATCGGCGGTCTCGCCCACATGAATCCACGGCACGTCCTGCTCCAAGACCCGCCCACGCTTTTGCAGAAACAGAATGTCCGAGGTGACGGTTGTACCTGCCTGCGCGGTAAAGGTATTGTTGGGCAGTCGCACCGCGCCGATCAAATCACAGCGGGCAGCCAGATACCTGCGCACGCTTTCGGATTTCTTATCCATCGTGCCGGAGGTTGTTATAAACGCCATTATGCCGCCGACGCGGAGCTTGTCTACGGTTTTGGCTAGAAAGTAATCGTGAATTTGAAAGTGCAACTTGTCGTATTGACGGTCCGTAACCTGATACTGCCCAAACGGCACATTGCCGATAGCCAAATCAAAGAAGCTGTCCGGCAGGTCGGCTTTTTCGTAGCCGCAGATTTGAATTTTTGCTTTCTGGTATAACTGCTGCGCGATGCGGCCCGATACACTGTCCAACTCGACGCCGTAGAGCTTTGCATTGTTCGTATCAAAGCTGCCGCTGCGGTGCCCAAAGAATGCACCCACACCCATGCTGGGCTCCAGCACATTGCCGCCCACGCAGCCCATGCGGGTCAGCGCGCGGTACATGGCATGGATGACGGCAGGCGGGGTATAAAACGCTGTCAGCGTGGATTCCTGTGCGGCGGCGTATTCCTCCGGCGTCAGCAGAGCCTTTAGTTGCTCATATTCGCTGTTCCAGCTGTCCTTGTTGGGGTCAAAGGCATCGGCCAGACCGCCCCACCCGAGATACCCGGCCAGAACATCCTGCTCGGCTTCCGTGGCCGGTGTGCCGCGCTGCTCAATTTGCTTGAGTGTCCGAATTGCATTTAAGTTCGCAGCGAACTTGGCCTTAGCCCCTATGGAAATCTCCGGCTCATTGGGTGCAAGGTAGTTGGTGGGGGCTTGCGCGGCGGACTCGTCGGTAGGAAGGACGTTTTCCTGCGGTTCGTGTCCTTCCGCCTCGTCGAGGTCTATTTCCATGAGGCTGTCAAAATCGAGATTGGAGAGCACCGCTTGGTTCAGATCATCGAGCGAGCCATACCGTTCCTGTGCGTAGAGAGTATCGTCCACCAGCTTGGTGACAGTGCAGTGCTCCAAATCAGCATACACCTGAATGACGTGCTTCTCATCCTCAGTGGTGGTATAGCCCAAATCGATTCGCGTCAGGTCGGAAAAGTCCGGCTCGGTGATCTCAAATTCGTCCTTGAGATAATCCTCAATGTAGGAGAGCGCCTGTTCCGTCTGCGCTTGCACAAGAGCTTCGTGCTGCTGCTCGGAGAGCATCATGCCGCCGTTGCGCGGGTTGGCGTCCAGCTGCCGCTGAAACTCCTCCCGGCTGATGGCGCGTCCAACCAGGGGAAATTCCTCGTCCCGCAGATGCACGTCAAACTGCCCGATGCGCTCCACCGTAAATCGGTGGTCATCCTCCAAGTAGACAACGCTGCCCTCGGCGCAAATCGGTCTGGTATCAGGTATGGTTTCGGGCTCATCACGCACCGCACTGGCAGCCTCGTGCTGCTCAGCAGCCCATGCGGGATACTGCTCCAGCTCCTGCTGCGTCAGAAAGCGCTGCATCTCGATCAGATAAGCAATGCGCTTGGCTGCGGCCCGCCATGGCAGCCTGCGTTCAAAACGGCCTTCCTCATTTGTCAAAATCAGCTTCAGTCCGGCAGGGCCGTGGTCCACCCAGCCGTGAGCACCGCTTTGATAATCCCATGACCGACCACCGCTGCCGTATTCCTTCTTCAAAAAAGTGGCGTGGTCGCCCTGCGTGGTTGTGAACTGCTGATAAATGCGGAATTTGCTGTTCTCAAAATTGCTGCCCACTGCCAGGGCCAGGTTAATTTCCTCGTCCGTGATAACGCTGCCGTCATCCATCTGCGGTGCATTGTACTCGGCAACAGGCAGGGCAGAGCGAATGACGGTTTCCTGCTTTTCCGGGGTGAGAAAATCATCCTTTTCCAACCTGTCATCTTCCGCACTCGGTTGCGAACCGTCAGGCAGTTCAAAGGAAAGCTGTTCCTCTGCCTGTGGCAGTTTCTTCGGGTCAATGGCCGCAATCAGCTCATGCTGTTCAATCAAGTCGTTCAGTGCATTGGCCACGGCACGCCACGGCAGCAGCGTTTCCGCGCTGCGGGTCAGATACGCGCCCTGCCAGACAAGCAGGCCATTGTCCTGCCTGTGAAAGCCCACGCGGGTATCATCGGCCAGCAAAAGCTCTGTAAAAATATCCTTGTAGCTTTCCCGCACAAAGCGCAACCGGTCAATGAGCAGAGAGTTCTTATTATAATAGGTAAGATATTCGGCGTTGGATGCTCGGGAAGAAGTCTCCGCTGCCAGCAGCTGCGGCAGCAGCGTGGGCGGAAATTCAGGCAAAGCAAAAGCGGAGGGCGATTGCTCGCTCTCCGCCTGTGCGGGGGATTCTGTCAGATTTCGTACAGCATCGGAAGGACTGCTTCCTCCGCCTGCTTCTTCAAGCTGTTGGTCAGCTGTGCCCAGCCCAGCGGGTTCGTCCTGCGGTCCGGCATCGGGGTGGTCTGCATCAGCTCGCGCAGGGTCTTGTCCACCATCTGCTGTGCTGTCCGTCCGATTCGGCTGCAGCTCGTCAGCAGCGTGCCCTCCAGCATCAGCTGGTCGCAGAGCGTCGGCTCGTTCTGTTCCAGATATTCCAGACGCAGCCTCGCGTAGCGGTTCAGGTAAGGGTTCGGCTGGTTCGGCAGGGAAAGGCTCGGAATCAGGTAGCCTTCGCGGTTCTTCGTGTACGTCATGAGTAACGGCCTCCTCTCGGCTGTTCAGTTGTGTTCGTGTGCTTTCATTATGAACTAGTTCGTGTGAGAGTGCAATGCTGTCACGGCTTAGCCGCAGCGCCTCGCGCCCAATGGCGTTCAGCATCGGTTCTGCGGCGGCCTGTACATAGCCGCCCAGACACAGTGAAATCTGACAGGTATCGAACTGGCTGACACTTTGAAATGCCGGATAATCCTCGTCCTGCACCGGCAGTCCGATTCGCAGCCGTGCCATGTAGACAGCACTCTGCGTGACCAGTGCCTGCAAGAGCTGCATCTGCTCGTCAGGCTGCGCCCACTGCAGCGTACTGTCCGCCACATTGCGTTCCAGCATGCGGCGGGCACGATCTGCATCGTTGGAGACGCCATCCTGTGCCAGCGCCGTCAGCCAGTCATCAGATTTATCTTGCAGAAGCAGCGGTCGCGTTGTGTCCGTGACCTCCCACGGCCCGCCAGTGTGCGTCTGGCTCAATAGTGTGGTATCGCCGATGGCAAAAACAGGCTTTGTCACCGCCACGCCCTGTCGGCGCTGCAGCACGGTGATGCATCTGCTGCCGCGCATGACCAGCCGGTTTGCCTTCGTATTCCAGTATTCCATGCTGGCGCAGGCCGCGGCGTCTGGCCGCTGGGCGTGAATCAGAAGTTGGTTCAGATAGGTGGTGTGATAGTTGTGGGCGGCAGTGTACAAAAAGCTCTGCCACGCCTGCGGCGATGCTGTGACCCGCACGGCCTCCTGCCGGGCCAGCTGAAATATATCCTGCGGTTTCGGCATCTTGACACCTACCTTTCTAATTCATCTAAATTGTGCTCCTGTCGCTCAACTTCCATATCATGAAGCTCGGGCAACAGTCGGCTTACATCCTTGAAGCCAACTGCATCCACATACAGGGCTTCGGCCTTGTCGCCACGATCCATGACGATTAGATCACTGACGGACAAAGACGGCATACTGTTGGCGCAGGGACGGTCATCATAATTGAAATCCCGGAAGCACTTGTCAGGCGTGTAATCCCGGGGCATATTGGCCACATAGGCACAGCGGTAATCGGTGGCCTTCAGCTTGTTCTGAGCGTAGTCATAATCCGTAAAGCGATATTCGCAAGTGTAATGTGGGATTTGATATATCAGCAGTCTGTCTAACGTATCACCCGGCTGCGGATGCTCCGGTTCCACATAACAGCCTCTTTTGAAGCACTGATTTGCATACTGCTGGATGTGGCAGAAACGACTACCTACATAAAAGTGCGTATCGTCAACTGTCTGCACATCTTTCACCAGCTGTGAACCATCCGCGTAGTTTTCAATAATGCGCTGACCGTTGCGCACCTGAAACAACTGCTGCCCATCACGGTTCAGAAACCGTGAGAAGCGGAGTGTGCTGCAAAGCTCGGGTGCATTGGTCCACTCGGTTATGTGGATGTCTTTACCAACATGTGCCTTTGTGTGACCATTTTCTTCCGTGTAGTAGTGAGGCCGGATACGATCTACGCCAACTGCCGTCACAAGCTGCTTTGCCATTTCAATGAGCTGCTTGTCATTGCGATCTGCAAAGGGACCACGGTAATCATCACACAGGTAATTGACGCCGTTGCGCACCTGCATGATGGTTACTGCGCCATCCGGGTCACGGCGGTCAATTCCAACAGTCAGGCGCGGGTAGGGAAGATTGGTGCGCTCGTTCCAGGTGTACTCGTTGTTGTAGGGCATTTCTCTCAACTGCTTGTAGCGCTTCATCAAATCAGCAGTATTTGAAAAGAACTCCGTTGGAGCTTGTTCTTCAAACTGCTGCGGAAAGACGTGCGACATAAAATCGGGAATCAGGTAATATCTGTACTCTGCCATTTCAACGCTCCAGACTAGGCTGTTTTTCCGGCATAAGGTGGCGGGAGTTTCGTTCCAGAAGCTGCATGATGATTCCTACCATCTGTTCTTGTGTGCAGCCAGTGGGGAAGTAGCGGGCAATTTTGCTGACGCTGATGGTCAACATCGGATCACGGGGCGGTACACTGGCCTTTTTGGTGTCCATGATTTCCAGCAGCTTGCCGTGATTCAGCGCGCCGTCCTTGCTGGCAGCTTTTAGTTTCTGTGCCTGCGACAGCGAAGGCGAGCAGGATTGGGATTCAATGTAATCGAGAAAATCATTCTGCTCGGAGGGGGAAAGGTAAGAAAGCTCAACGGCGGGGTTGAACTTCAGGCTGCCGTCGTCCACTTTCTTTTGCAGGTCGGGGACGAGGCTATTCAATCGAACAAAACGCTGCACCTGTCTGCCACTCTCTCCCGTCTTTAGCCCAACTTCGTCTGCCGCTTCCAACTTCCCGACAAGTTGTCGGGAAGTTAAATCTCGTCGTGCTCCCTGACGGCTGATGGCTTCCAGCTTCATCGCATACGCCCTAGCCTTCTCCATCGGACTGATATGCTCTCGCTGGATATTGGAATCGACCATGTCAATAATCGCCTGGTCGTCATCAATATCCCGCACCTGAACCTTGACCCTATCCAGCCCTGCCCGCTGTGCTGCATGAAACCGCCTGTGTCCACTGATGATCTCATACCCGCCCTCGGTGCGGCGTCGCACGGTCAGGTTGGTGAGCACACCGTTCTCCCGGATGCTGTCCACCAGCTTCTGCATATCCTCATCGTCGCGCACCTCAAACGGATGCCCGACGAACGGATGCAACTCGGAAAGCGGCACCTCTGTGACCAAATCGCCGCTTTCCCGCTGCCTGTCAGCCTCCGAGGAAAACATATCATCGATTGAGGGCATCTTCATCGCGTTCAAAAACTTGTTCTTCGCGGCCATAGCCGGATACCTCCTTCGCAAATTCAATATAAGCCTTTGCACTGTTGCTTTTCGGGTCGTACAGAATCGTCGGTTCTGCATTGGCCTGGCTCTCCTGTACCTTCACGTTTCTGGGAATCTCCGTCGCAAAAACGTGAATCTTATTGCCGTAAGTGCTGCGGACCTGCCCGCAGTAGTGGTCGGAAACGTTCGTGTGCTCGGTCATGGTCAGCAGGATGCCCTTCACGCGCAGCTCTGGGTTGATCTTACGCTGCACATTGGCAATGGAGGACGTCAGCTGAGACATGCCCACAACGGAGAATGGCTGCGCCTGCATCGGAATGATGATCTCATTCGCGGCGGCCAGCGCATTGGTCAGCAGCAGGCCAACAGAGGGGGAGCAGTCGATCAAACAGTAGTCGTACTGATTGTTGTACTGCTCCAGGCAGGATTTCAGAAGCACCTCGCGGCACATCATCGTGCCCATGGCCAGTTCAAAGCCCGCCAGCCGCAGATTGGACGGGATAAAATCCACCCGTGCGGCAGCCTCCTTGCGTCCGGTCTGGTAGACACACTCCCGATTTCCTATCGGCTTCTCACAGGAGGTCTTCATCAGCAGCTCCGTAATGGTTTGGTCAAGGTCCTTTTCCGGTGGGATACCGCAGTAGCAGGAAAGATTGCCCTGCGGGTCAAAGTCCACCATCAGGACGCGGTAGCCCTGCTGGGTCAGGGCAATGCCGAGATTATACGTTGTGGTCGTTTTCCCCGTGCCGCCCTTCTGGTTTGCGATTGCGATTGTTTTCATCTTGTTTCCTCCAAAATATCATCCATGCTGATACAGTGTGCGCGGTATTCCTGCATGTACTGCACCAGTGAGTCGTTGTAATCCTTGCCCACCGGTGGCGGGCGGTCCTCCACGGCTTTGCCGCTGCCCGCAAGATGCACCATGATTTCCTGTGTTCGCGTCCGCCCTGCGTTGTCGTTGTCCAGACAGAGGACGATTTTGCGGACTGCCGGGAAATACTTCAAAAACGCATCCAGCGCGGCATAGTCTGTGCCGCCCAGCGCCAGATAGTGGACGCTTCGCCACGGCCCGGTGTGCTGCATGAGCTTTAGAGTCGCACCGGACATAGCGTCAATGGGGGCCTCGTATACCTCAACCGTGTCGGCCTTAGTGCTGGCCTGTATGTAGAACGGGTAAATCTTCTTACTTCCGGGAATATCACGCCGGAATTGCAGCTGTGTACAGCCGCGCAAGCTGCCGCCTTTCGCAACACCCTCACCGTCGCGCCCGACAAATACGCAGTTCGGGTGATTTTTGAAGCTGGTCTGGTACAAAATGCCCTCCTTGCGGCAGAACACCAGTACATTGGGGTGGATACAGCGCCCGCGCAGGTACGCCATAGCTGCATAACTGTTTGCGTCTGACTTGGGCAGCTTGAAATCTCGCGGTGCTTCTGGTTCAGCGCGCGGCTGCGGCAGGCTTACAGGTTGGGAAGAATGAACCACGCCGCCTTGGATGCGGTTGATTTCCCGCACGGCCTCGACATAGGGCACCTTCTCGACGTCGATCAGATACTTCAGCGCCGTGCGTCCGCGCAGGCCGATGCAGTGCCAGCACCAAAGGCTGTCCTTGCTGATGGTCAGCGAACTGTGTACCTTGTGGCGGTATTCCTTGCCCACGAGCTTCAGGTTGCTAGGCTCAACGAGTTTGAAGTAGGTCAGCAGGTCCAGCTCCTTCGCCCGTGCGATTTCTTCTTTCGTCACCCCGGCCATACTCTACACCCCGTATACTGTTTTTCAATCTGTTTTCTGTATCGTTATAATCAGTCTAATTACTATCAGTCTTATTTGCGTGTGATAATCACATCTCCAGAAGTGTGAAAATCACACTTCAAGAAATGTGATTTTCACACTTCTGGATTTATGACGAAACAGCAAAGTTTTTTACATAAATCAAGCTGGGCTTTCCCAGCCCCTGGCGCTTGCGCTCAATCAGACCTGCATCCTTTTCCAGCTCGAGCATCAGGCGGCAGGCCTTCTGATTGGCACAGCTCAGGGCCTCCATGATTTCCTCGGTGGTGAATGATGTAGACCCTGCTCTGTTCATCCAGCCAGTGATTCTTGGCCGACAGGCTCATGCGGTCCAGCAGGATACCGTACAGGACCTTGGCGTCGGTGGACAGCGGCTTGAACTGCGGGTCTGTGAACAGCACCTTGGGGATACGATAGAATGAGAACTGCTCGGCCTGACTGCCGTAAAAGTAGTCAAATTGCATGGTTGCTTCTCCAAAAAGCGCGCACTCGAATAAGCCTGACAGAATACCGTGCTTTTGGCATCCTAACCGGGCCTTATAAATAAGGTTGTGTGTGGCATTTTACCGTTCCAGCTCCTGCTGGCTCTGGGTATGCTCGTGGGCATGGCCCCAGGTTTTCAGCAGGGAGAATATCGTGTTCTGCATCTGCTCCGGCGTATAACCGGGAGGAAAGAACCGCTGCACGTCAGATTGATTCAAGAAAAACTTCTGACGTTGATTGGGCTTCTGCTCGGTGAGCAGGGTATGCAGGTAGTGCTCCGTCAGCGTGCCGCTCTGGCTCATCTCTTTAAGACGGCGGGACTGCACCAGAGAAGGTGTGGCCTCGCAAAGCTCCATCTCTGCTTGCAGCCACCGTTGGTGCTCGGGCGTCATGTAGGAGATTTCTACCGCGGGGTTGAATGCCATGCGTGCTTCGTCAACCATTTGCAGAATGGGGGAGATGAGATAGGTCAGGCGGATGTAGCGCTGTATTGTCCGCGCACTCTCGGATGACGTTGCAGCGATACTTTTGTCTGCACGGAAATTCGTGCCAACTTGGCACGAATTTTTACTTGGCCGTCCTGCGGTTCTTTTTACGGCTTCCATCTTCATCCTGTACGCAAACGCCTTCTCACTCGGCAGCACATGTTCTCTCTGGATATTGCTGTTCACCATTAAAATGGTAGCTTCATCATCCGTCAGCTCCTGCACGCGGACCGGCACCTTCTCAATGCCCAACTCCCGGCAGGCCTCGCAGCGGCGGTGTCCGCTGATAATCTCATAGCCGCCCTCGGGCCTGCTGCGCACGATCAATGGAACAATAACACCGCTTTCCCGGATGCTGTCCACCAGTTCGTTCATCTCCATATCCTTGCGGACATGGAACGGATGGTTGGCGAAGGTGTGCAGCAACGCAGGGGAGACGTTCAATTCCAGGCTATTCGGCATGATTTATCCCTTCTTTCCTTTCTTTATCAGTCATAAAGCAAAATTTATTTATAAAATTCGTACATTTCTATTGACATTCTCGGTGCAGTCAGCTATAATAATCAAGCTGATTCGAGACAGCCCGGTTGACCGGGTGTAGCGCAGTTTGGTAGCGCGCT